>ENA-OPVV01000627-OPVV01000627.1-human-gut-metagenome-genome-assembly--contig:-NODE-627-length-31139-cov-3.506370_pt1 | contig 31139 bp, 34 predicted proteins | sample MGYA00241500_ERZ501992 | MGnify/ENA primary metagenome ERZ501992 (study PRJEB25962, sample SAMEA2043052) | human gut metagenome | biome: human gut; feature: human-associated habitat; material: faeces...
CTTTTGCTTATACGGGAAAAAGACAATATTAAGAAAATATCAAATTCAGATTCCGACGTTCGGAAGTTTGCTTCTCAAAAAAAGGATACTACTCATAGTGTAGATGGTTTCGGCCATCACGTAGATACTCCTGCTCCAATCAGCAGGCTTATATGAATAGCGTTTGATGGTGTCCACGCAGATATTTTTTATTCTGCGCTGCAAAAAGAGAAGCACAAAAAAGAAGTATGAAAAAGTTATTACTTCTATATTATAGTCAATTTTTGCCTGAAAATCAAGTGTTTTTGTTCAATCTTTATGCTAAACTTTGCATTTTTTGTATATATAAACTATTTTGGTCTTTTATTTCCATCAAATTTTATTATTTTTATGCCCGCACAAACTTTACTGTTTCAAGGATTCATCCACAGATTTCTGCATTTTATTTTGTCTGAGAATTTCATATTTTTCCTTTGTCGCAAGACCTCCGCGGATATGACGTTCCTGTTTATTGTGCTCCAGAACCTTTTTCACCTGTTCCCACAGCTGCGGATTCATCTGCTGCAAACGCTGGGTAACGTCTTTATGTACTGTACTTTTAGAAATGACAAACTTTTTGGCAGCCTGACGCACGGTGGCGTCCTGTTCAATAATATACTGTGCCAGCTTGACGGCACGTTCTTCCGGTAAGCCTTTCACGCTCTTGCCTCCCCTGCATTTCATTTCGCTTATCCTATTCTATGCAGGAGGGTGGGAGCTTATTTCCTAATTTGTGCAGGATTCTTTGAGATTCTGAAAAGATACCCTTACCAATCTATGCTCTATATTCAATTTAAAAAGAAAAGGGAAAAAATCTCGTTGATCCCTTCCCCTTAACAAAACATATTCTCGTTTGATATCTAACCATTTATTTTGATATTCTGTTTCTTCGATCTTACATGCAAAGCTCCAGACTTTATCAAGCTCTGCAACAAGCCTCGGAAATAAGCAAAGAAGAAATAAACAGTCAGACAAATTGCAATCACTGCCGGCAATATGGTCTGGTTCCAGTTTGTTGTGAGCAGTACGGTCTGCACCCCAATCCCCACAAAACCTGGAATCAGTCTTACCCAGCAAACCTTCATCCGGACAAAATGACGGACATCCCAGATACGATAAACAATCTGGAAAAGGGTGGAAATCAGACTTGCAAGCACTACACCCCAGATTTCGAACATTGGAACAAACATCACACAGAGCAGCAGATTGACCAAGGTACCAATCACCATGCTGGGCAAAGCTCTTCTGGTCTTTTTGCAGGCAGTGTAAAGAGTCTTATAGAAACTGAAAATACACTCTATCAGAGCTGTCAAAAGTACAACTGGAATATAAATATGCCCTGCGTAAAACTCATTTTTGAGGGTGAATTTTACCAAAATTGGAGAGAAACACAAAATCCATCCGCCCGCCGTCAGTGCAATCACGGCATAGGCATTAAAAATATCTGAATAATATTTTTCCCTTTCCTTATGGTTGAACATACGGGAATTGTTGAGCTGTAGTGCTGCATACAGCGCCTGCTGGAACATGTTGATGACAGAAGAAATCTTCATCACCGCAATATACATTCCCACTACCGAATAGCTGGTAAACAATAGCAGGACATAACGTCCCGACATATTGATCAGCCAGTATCCGATATTATAAAGAATAAGCGGAGCACTGAAGCGCAGCATTTCAACCAATGCTGGACGGCATCGGATTCTCAAATCAATATCGCGATAGATTTTTCCTGCTGTAATCAGGTAAACACTGGTGCACAGATAGGAAAGTCCGATTGCGTAAAGATAGCCGTTGGTTCCAAAATCTGCAATCACCAAAAACAGAACGCTGAACCCTGCCAGACAGATCGCATTGATGATTCCGCTGGAGGCAAAGAGTTTGGAATACCCTTTTCCCCGCACAAAAAAGGAAAGCATCGTTTTAAGCGCATAGGTATAGGTAATCCAAAACAGCTGGGTGGTATAGGGATAATTTCCAATCAAATCAATGATGGAAAACAAAACAATTCCTCCACCGGCAGAAAGAATCATCAGTTTGAGCCCTGCCGTAGCAATCGTTTTTTCCCCATATTCCTTTCCCACCAGAAAACGAAGCACCGCCTCAAAGGCACTCAACGTCAGAATCGGATAGAAAAACTCTGCCAGATTGTTTACCAGTTCTGCCGCACCATAAGCTTCGGTGGTAAGACTGCTGGTATACAGCGGCATCAGGAGGAACTGAATCAATTTGGTCATCACAGTTCCCATTGAAAATACAAAAATATCTTTGATCAGCTGCTTTGCTCCCTGATTCACCGTTCTCCTCCTTTTCCTTGTTTCATTATGCTTTTGCAGTTTTTCCGTTTAATTTTCCTGTCAGCTTCCGGCTTTGTCTTTTTGCCTGCGCAATAATCTTTTCCGGATTTTTTATCCACTGGCATGCACTGGATATCCGGTATCTTCTGGTCGCTTTTTTCTCCTGCTGCTGGGTCAAAAGGGTATGAGACTCTGCAAGTTTTCCAGAATAAAAGTTTCTTACCTCTTCTTTCAGCCAATGCGTTCCGTCCGCACACACCCTGTCGCGAATCCGTGCGTAGGAACCAAGCTCCAGTGATGGAATCACACCAAAGGTCAGATGGGCATGACCGTTGATGCAGTAAGGCTGGGTACAGCAGTGTCCGACTGGCTGGAAGCGGATTGGTTTGCTAATGTTCTCCCAGATATTCTGCACTACCGGCTGGCCGTAGCACGGCTGAATCTCCCCTGTCTGGAAGTTGAGGAAGATTGACCAGTCCCCGGCATAGCAAAACTCCCTGCGCTTTTGGTCCATCAGCTCCATCTTTACCTCAAACATTCTGGAATCAAACGGTTTCCATCTTTCCAGATATTCTTCATGGCTGTGGTTGGTGAGCAGTCCCCGTCCGACTGTATCGTCTTTTCTGCCGATGGTCAGATGGCAGCATGCTCCCGCACGCTGGACACAAAGCTCCTGAATTTCTTCTATCTTTTCTTCCAGCTCGTCGTACGGAACCATTTCCAGTGTGAAGGAACAGGGAGATGCTTTTATCTTATCAACATTTGCAAAGAACTTATCGAGCATCTTTCTATTTACCAGTTCCTCATAATGAAAGGAAATCTTGAACATCAGATGGGAAGCCAGCTCTTCCGGGAGACGGGTCAGTCGTTCGATCACGCGGTCAACTGTTCCGTTTGTAACAAGCTCCACAAAATGCCCCTGTCGGAGTAGCCCTTCCACCAGCTGGTCAATATCCTTTACCATCAGAGTTTCGCCCTGTGCGGTCAGGTTAATCTGTGCGGTGCCGCCCAATCTTTCTTTGGACAGTCCCGCTACCATCTGCTGGATTGGATACTGAAAAGCAGGCTTTACCTCTCCCCAGTCCTTGATCTGCGAGATATAGCAGTATTTACATCTTAAATTACAGCGGTTGCTTGGGATATACCCCAACACCAGTCTTTTTATTGCTTCTCCCACCGTTTGATTTCCTCCGTTAATTGTATGTAGCATTGACGCTGCTGCGGTTGAATCTGGCTCTCTGCTGTTTTGTCCATCATCTGGCTGATCGTATGCGGTCCAATCTCCGACAGCTCCTGTGCCAGCATAATCTGTGGACAGTCTTTCAGCCACAGCCCATAGACACCGGACACCTTTTTGCTCTCGTTATCCAAAACGATGCAGGGTGTTCCTGCCAGAACTGCAAAGATCATTCCGTGCAGACGATCGGTAATCATCAATTTGGATTTCCCAATTTCAAAAATTTTTTTCCGGATTCTCCAGTTTCGCAGAGCAGTCGGAACAATCTTCCAGTCAATAGTCGAACCTTGCTTGAGCACATAGTCCTGCTGGCGCAACATCGAGTAAAACGTCTGTTTTTGTGAGGGCAAAATCTTCCCCTCACAGTCCTCTCGCAGGCAAAGATAGATTCCTTCTTTTTTCTCCTGCTTTAATTTCCCATAAAACAAAGAGTCCGGCTCAAAGAGCAGCGCATTGTCCGGTAAAAGAAGATAGCTTTTTCCCTCCGGAAATTCCCTGCGCGCAAAATCATAGGATTTTTGATCCCGAAAGGTAAAGCAGATTCGCTCTGCCTTACTGATTGCCTGCTTCATCGAGGAAAGCAATGAATCATAATCCGGACTTTTGGGGTCATAAAACGCCGTCTGCGGCAAAACCACGATCTTCTGTCTGCAAAAGAGGGTAATCATCTGCTGAAGTCGCAGTTCATCATCCTTCCAGATAGTTCCCATCCATCCGCCGCCGCAGATAAAGACAAAATCCTGTTCGTTAAGCTGTCGGGCGATCTTCTCCCCATGCAGCATGAAACATTCCATCGACACTTCGATCGGCACTCCAAAATTTTGCGACAGATACTGCATGGCGGATAAGGTGAGAAGATGGTCACCAAGATTTCCATGAATCGGTGTCCCCACCAAAAGGCAGCGCGGCTTTCCCTGATTCTGTTTTAAGGCGTGCAGAACACGATGAAACGACATCGGCTGTGCAAGCTGCAATTTCACCTGAGCAATTACCCGTTTTTTCATCGTTAACTGCATCTTTGTTTCTTCCTTTCCCGTTTTCCTATTTTTCCACTATACTCCGCACAGCTTCTGCAAGCTGTCGGGCAATCATCGTCATCCCCAGGTCATTGGGGTGACGGTCATCTGCAAGCAAACATCCTGATTCATGCTGTCTGTTGATCTTCATACCGTCCACAAACCATACTCGCTGATCTCCCTGTTCTTTTGCTCGCCGGATGGTATCCAAAATCACCTGACGGCGATTTTCTGTTTCTTCGATCGAAGCCGAAATCCCGCCCGAAATACGGGAGAGAAAAATCACCGGAAGAGCTGGCTTTGCTTTGCGAATGGTCTGAAAAAATTCCCAGTGGGTTTTCTTTAATTCTTCTAAAGTCGCGTTGTGGTCATATTCGATAATCAAAACATCCAGCTCGATTGCTGCAATCATGTTGGCAATCTTCTGTTCCCCTTTTGCCGAGCCGGAAAATCCGAGATTGATCATCCGGGCATCCAGCATCCTGCCAAGCTGAGAAACATAGCTCATTCCCGGTCGGCTGCACGCGCAGCCCTGAGTAATTGAGGAGCCATAAACCCCAATCTTTAGTTTGGGCGACTGGACTGGAAGGAGCCTGTCCTCTGGTAAAATACCGATACGCACCGAGGAAACCGGCGTCATAATCGGAAGGTAAAGCATCACCTGATGCATCTTTTTCTCTTTATCCTCACAAAGATGAACTGTATACCGCATCTCTGCTCCAAACCATCGGTTGGGGGTAAAATTCCCTTTCCAGAAATAGCCTTCCTGATTTTTTACGTAAATGTCAATTCCTGCATAGCTGCTAAGCGGCATCTGTGGCTGATCGAAGGCAGACAGATACTGTTTCATCACCACCGAAAGCTCGATGACAGATCCATCGGTCATAAACTCTATGACTCCGCCTGCTGATGCTTTTGCTGCAGCACAAACCCCTTTGCTGCATCCGGAAAGAATATCGGGGTCGATACGCTCAAAACCACCTTTTTCTCCAGCAAACGGAAAGTCATGATATGCCAGCTCATTTTTTAGGTCAATCCACCTGTGCTTTCCCTGAAAAAGTCGATCGGCCAGGTGGTAAAAAGCTGTAGATATTCTGCTGTAACCCCGGACAAACAGCTTGCGCAGCAATTGATTTTTCATCCTGATTACCTCCAGAAAACATAAGGGACAACACCGGCATAGTTATCCAGCAGCTGGATGGTCATAACCACCATCAGCACCGAACCCACCGCAAAACAGGCAACTTTATACTGCTTGACCATCCGGTAAAGCAGGTAAGGCAGGAAGGTTAGAAAGTACGGAGAATAAAACTCGCGGATTCGCGCCATGCCTGTATTGGACGCAAACAAAAGTCCAAGGCTTATCGACACGGTAGTTGCCATCAGCATAATATAAAACTCTCCGCTCTGTACTCTTTCATCACGGAATCTTCCTGTTTTGATGTCCTCATAAAATTTAAAATATCCAAGCACCACAAAGATGCTTAAAAAGATGGTTAGATAGATGTTTCTTCCCTGTGCTTCTTCGTTAAAGAAGGGAATCAGTCCTTCTACATACTTTCGGTAAGCTGGCAGCATCCTTGCCACTAGAAGCAGAATCTGCTGATAGAAGCGGGAAAGAATCAAACTGCCTCCAAAAATGATACCGGCCCCACAGAAGAGGGATTTTCCCTTCGTCCATCTCTGCATCAGGACAAAGAGGACAATCGGCAGCATGACAAACACCATCTGGTGCACTCCCAGCGCCGCAATCATCCAGAGAACGGCACGAACCGTCTTTTTCTCCTGCAAAAAGATAATTCCCACCAAAAACAATCCGCAGGCAATATACTGTCTGGTTCCGTTAAAGGTATTCATATAGGTGTACAGCAAGAGATAACAGACGCTGGAAAAGACCGGATGCTCCGACCTTTTATAGATAAAATATCCAAAGCAGCTGTTGACTATAATTGCATTAAACACCAATATCGCCTGTTCATAAGGAAACAGATAATATAACAGCCGGTTATAGATGCTGTAAAGCGGAGCGGCATTGACGATGTTCATAAACTGATCGCTGATACCGATTCGCATATAGTAGCTGCAATAGGCGGTGGCATCTACTCCGACCTGCTGCGAACGAAACGCCATCACCAAAGTAAGCAGCACAAAAACTGCTATGAGATAAACTTTCTTCGCCTTTTTCTGGGGGAAAAACAGATAGACTGCCGAAAGCATCAGCTCTCCCAAAATTAAAAGATAATAAATCAGCAATCCGCTTTTCCCTCCTCATCGTTTTATCTGCACGATACTTTAAGCTGATAGATTTTTTGAAGTGGCACTTTTCCCAGATAGGAAAGCATTGCCGCAAACCTTGTTTTTCTTCTTGCTTTGCTGTCTGTCAAAACGGCAAAGCGGTTTTGTCTTATCTTGTTCCAAAGTGTCTTTTGTACTTCTTCCGGCTGTTCTCCGGAGAGGATTCCGTGAAAATACATGCTCAGACAACGGCAGCGACAGGCTTTTTTGAGCGCAGGAAATGCTTGATTCAAGTCCTGTTCCTGCTGCTGTACCATATCCACTCCATCCAGCACATGTTTTAACGAAACGCTGTGTGCCAGACTGTCCGGACGCTGCAAATAGCAATAAAGCTTTCGATTGGTAAAAACCACCTTGCTGCACTTTGCAATGACCCGATAGGTCGTTCCGATATCTTCAAAAATGCGTCCCACCGGATATTCCACCCCGCAGAACAGCTCGGTGCGATACAGTTTCCCGCAGGCGGAGGCATCGAAGTCTTTCTGATACAAAATCGTTTCCAGTGCCTGCTGGGCGGTGTATTCCTTTTCGTCCTCCACTTCCCGGTACTGGTCCGGCAGAATTTCGATGGACTGATCCTCACGATAACAAAAACGCAGCTCGTTGCAGACCGAGACATCCGCTCCATGCTTGTTGAGCAGATTGAGCATCACCTCGACACATTCCGGCTCGAGTCGGTCATCTCCGTCCACGAACATTACATATTCGCCCTGAACCAGAGGAAGTGCTGCATTTCTGGCGCTGGAAAGTCCACCGTTCGGCTTGTGGATTACATGGACCCTGCTGTCCTGTTCCTTTGCCCTGTCGCAGATTGCACCGCTCTGATCTTTGGAACCATCATCCACCAGAAAAATCTCGATATCCCTGCAGGTCTGCTCAAGCAAACTGTCAATACAGCGTTTGAGATATTCCTCGACGTTGTAAACCGCTACGATAATGGAAACCAAGTCTCTTTCCCCTTTCCAATCATCTTATTTTTGAAACAGGTAGTGTTTGATGCTGCCAAACGCTTTGAGCGAACGTTTGAGGTCATCCGGATCGCGCAGTCCCATCCACAGACGGTGCATGATGTAGCCCGGACGGAAATAATAGCGCTTTCTTGCCCTGTCGCAAAATTCCACCATCTCCTGAGATGAGATATTCGGAAGCTCCAGCACACAGTTGATGGTGCCGTCCTCCTTGACATAATCGGCATATCCACCCCGGATATAGTCGTTGCTTTTTGCCCAGGCATAGGCCTCTGTTCCCGGGAACGGAAGCAGCGGATAAAACTGGGCGGTATCGCTTCCCAGTCTGCGTGCAAGCTGAAAGGTCTGTTCCATGGTTTCCTTTGTTTCTCCACGGTTTCCTACCATATAGCAGGCGTGTACCAGAAGTCCCGCCTTCTTCGCGCTCTTCATATAGGTCTCGATCTGTGCGATGGTGGTTCCCTTTTTGATGTTGTTTAAAATTTCCTGGGAACCGCTTTCGATGCCTGGAATAATCAATCGGCATCCCGCTTCCTTCATCGCTTTCATGGTGTCATAGTCAAGGTTCACTCTGGCGTTACACAGCCACTTGAGACGCTTGTGCAGTCCTTTTTCTTTGAGCAGGCGGCAGATTTCCAGCACCCGCTCCTTTCTTGCGGTAAAGGTATCGTCCTCAATCACGACCTCTTTGACATCTGGGAAATGTTCTGCGATATATTCAAATTCTCCCACCACATTTTCCGGGCTTCTCAGTCGGTATGCATGGCCGTGCATGGTCTGCGGATAGACGCAGAAGTTGCATCTTGCCATACAACCGCGTCCGGTAAAGATCTGAATTTCCGGATAGGATGCCGCTGCAAAGAAATAATCTTTGTGGTTTAAATGCTCATGGATAAACTTTGCTGCATAAGGAATTCTGTCAAGATCGGTGATATAGGGCATATCCGGATTGGAGATAATCTCCCCATCTTTCCGGTAGGTGATGCCTTTTACCTGATACGGGTCTTTTCCTTCATCCAGTGCGATTGCAAGCTCGAGCACGATATCGTCAAACTCTTTTCTTGCCACAAAGTCGATTACTTCGTTTAACCGCAATGTCTCATGCGGCAATGCAGAAGGATGGGTGCCTACTAGCAGCACCTTGCTGTCTGGATAGCTCTTTTTCAGGGAAGCTGCAAACTCCACATCATTATAGATGGAAGGGGTGCTAGTGCTGACCACAAAAAGTGCAGTATCCTTGCCGTTTGCCGCGATCACATCAAAGGCTTCCCTGTGGCTCATCGGCTTTGCTGGAGCATCCAGAAAGCAGATAGGAAATCCCTCCTGCTCACAAAGTGCCGCCGCATAAATCAGCCAGAGCGGATAATACAGAGTGCTGCTGCGGGTAACCGCAGGGCTTCTGTTTTCCCTGGAAAATTTTCCATATTCTGATTTAAACGGTGGATTGACAAAATAAACCTTTGCTGTGCGCTGCATAAACCTTCCTCTTTCTTCCCTTTATTTTTAATAGATTAACTGTTCGATCTTTTTGTTTGAAAGTAAAAAATTGTGTTTGTGATACATGTATCCAAGTCCTTTGAGATGCTCCCAGTTGTGCTTGCTCAAAAGCTTTTTGCGGGACAGTCTCTGCCAATGGTGCAGAATCTGTGCCTGTGGACAATATAGTACTCGTTTTCCTTTTTTCCACACGCGGATGCAGAATTCGACATCCTCCGGCGCGTAGAAAATATTTTCGTCTAACAGTCCCACCTCATCAAAAAGGGTCGGACGCATCATCCAGCATGCCGACATCAGATATCCCACCGGACACAAACTGTCGGTATGGTCCATCTGCTGCATCTGGTTGCCTTTTTCCTGAAGTGCTTTGCTGGGCAGCACCTTCAAAATCTTTTCGGTGACGGTTGGAATTCTTCTTCCCGAAGTCTGGACACTTCCATCCAGACTGTGCATTTTGGGGCCTACAATCCCGTTGCTGGGATCATCCCTCAGGACGCTGGCCAGCGTCTGCATCGCCTGTTCGTTTACTTCGGTATCCGAATCAAGGATGCAGACAAAATCCTCTGGACCAGCCTGCGTTATTACCTGTTTGATCCCTATATTGCGGCTGATGGTTGTTCCCATATTTTCCAAAAGCCGTATGATCTGAATGGAGCAGTGTCCGGGAATGCCTTCCCGTATCATCTGTTCCACCACATCCACTGTTCTGTCCTGCGAACCGTTGTCGACGATGCAGACATTGACTTCGAACTCCCGAAATTTCATCATCGAGGCAAGACACTGCCCAATCACCTTTTCGGAGTTCCATGTTAAAATGACAAAATGTATTCTTGACATGATTTGCTCTTTTTCCTCGTATTGTTTTGTATTTACCGAAATCCCAGAAACTTTTTCATCGGCGTACACGGTGCAGGTTCCAGAATCTCACCCTGCAAAATGTCTTCCGCAAGCTGTTCCAGTTCTTCCCTGGATGGCAGCTTCTTGCTCTTCTGCAAAAGCTCCATCGCTTCCCGAAGTCTTGGCGGGCGCTTGTCAACCGAATGGGTATCACTTCCCAGAAGATGAATCAACCCATGCCGGATGCCTGCCAGAATAAACAGTGCCCCCTCCCGTTCGGCTAGGAGGCTGTTTGCATTTGCCTGAGCAAACGCACCTTTGCTGATCCAGCGGTATAATAGTTCCGGGTTCTGCCGCAGGTATGGATACCGCTCCACATGCGCTAACACCGGAATCATCCCGTTCATCTGCATCAGTGTCAGGGTCTGCTCCACGTTAGGTGGACAGATCTGAAACGGCAGTTCCACCAGAATCAGCCCATCGCGGCTAAAGCAAAGCTGTCTTGCCTCTTTGCTCTCCAGCCATGGGCTAAAACGGACCTCTGCTCCCAGATGAAAGTTTATGGAAATTTTTTCCCGCTCGGCTGCATGCCGCAGCTGTTCATACGCCGTATTCCGTTGTTGTAAAAACTCATCAAGGCTTTGCCGCTCGTGGAAATAGTGTGGTGTCAGCACAATGGTGTCAACTCCCTGTTCCTGCTCCATTTTCAGCAGAGACAAGGATTCCTCCAAAGACTTTGCGCCATCATCGATTCCCGGCAGAATATGTGTGTGAAAATCAATCATTGCATCATCCCGTCCGAAGCAAGTTTTGTGTCGCCGTATTGATAATGATAATAAGCCGAACCTGCCGACTCTCTGACATTTTTGGAAACATCGTACTGGTTAAGTACACAGCCAAGAATCTGTGCATGCACATTCTGAAGATTCTGCTTTGCCCGCTTGACCTGCTGGAAGGTCGCATATTTCTGGCGAACCACCAGCAACACCCCATCACAATATTCGCTCAGGATTGCTGCATCGGTGACCAGAGAAACCGGCGGTGTATCACAGATGATGTAGTCATATCGTGTTTCCAGCAATTCCAGAAGGTTGCCCATCTCAGCAGATGCAAGCAGTTCGGTTGGATTTGGCGGAATCGGTCCCGCTGTCATCAGGTCAAACTGAAGATCACTAAAGGTCGCGATGCTTTCTTCCAGCGTGCTGTTCCCACTGAGCACTGTGCTCAGTCCTCTGGAACGAAAACGCTGTGCGCGAAGGTAACGGTGCAGCATCGGCTTTCTCATATCGCAGTCGATGAGCAGAACACGCTTTCCGTTTTCTGCAAGTACCCGTGCCAGATTAATCGACACGCTGCTTTTTCCCTCTCCCGGAATGGAGCTTGTGAGCAGCAGCTTTTTGTACTGGCTGTTGCGGGAAAGAAAATTCATATTGGTTCTGAGCGTCTTATACGCTTCTACATATGCAAAGGGAGATTTGTCCGAAACGATCTCCAACTTATTTTCGTCATGTATCGTTTTATTTTTCTGAAAGAATTTTGCCATAAACTATCCTTTCTTTCTGCAGCTTTCTGTGGTAGGAATAATGCCAATGGTAACCAGTCCTAGCTGTTTTTCAATGTCTTCTTCCGACTTAAAGGTATTGTCCAGCAGGGCAATCAGGAAGATCGCAGCCACAGAAAGGACAAATCCTGCACCGGCTGCAAAAATCGTATTTTTGACCTTGCTCGGAGAAACCGGACGTTCTACATTGACATAAGGTGCAGAAACAATATTGACCGAACCGGCTTCAATGGTACTGGTAATCACCTCTGGAACCCGCTCTACAATCTGAGTTACAATTTCCAATGCAACCTGTGGGTCCGGATTTTTCACCTTGATGCTCATAACCTGTGTGTTGTTGAGCGCTTTGACCGAAATGTTCTCGATAAAATCCTCGTAATCTTCCTCAATGTTGAGGTTTTTCATGATCGGTTCAATGACACCGCGGTTAGTAATGATAATGGAATAGGTATCAACCAGTTTCTGTGCCGAAACCAGCTGGTCATTGGTGATACTTACCGTCTGATCCTGACGGTTGTTGACAATCATGGTTGCCTCCGCCTGATATTGCGGGGTCATCCCAAAGATGGTAAACAGCAGCCCTGCTGCTGCACATAATACTGTTGTTGCTGCAATCCAAATCCAGTGCTGAAACAGAATCTGAGTCAGCTCCATCAGATCAAATCTGATTCCTTCCTGCATGGAAGTTTCCATGGGAGTTTCCATCGGAGTATTTTGCATTGATAGACCTCCTTGCTATCCTTGTTTCTTCATTCCTCTTATCTTTTTGATCACACAGGCAGATAAGAAAATTCCCGTAAAAGCACCGACACTGTCCAGCAGGACATCCCAAATTGAGCTGGTCCTGCCCGGAACAAATGCCTGATGAAATTCATCCAGTGCTGCCAGCAGGGCACAAAATCCCATCACTGGAAGTACACTGCTGTGCTCTGTTTTTCTTTTTTCCCGTTGATAATACCAATATCCTGCTGTACTGAAACAACCCAAAATCATATACTCGGTAAAGTGGGCGATCTTTCGCAGCGGGAACAGCTTCAGCAGCTGCTCTGCCACTGCCTCACCACCGGCAAACTGTGCGGCAAAACTGATAATTTTTTGTTCCACCGCGCTGCTGGTATGAAATGAATTGGGCCACGGCTGTGCTGAAAACAGAAAGATGATTCCCAGCCATGCCGCTATCAAAAATGCAAATAAGAGATAGGATTTGTGTTTCATCTTTTACTCCAAAAATACCTCGACCGGCATTCCTTCTGGAATTTCAGAAGGAATTTCTTCCGTAACTTGGGAAGACGTGTCGGAGGAGTTTTGCTGTTCTTGTTTTTTCGATAAGCTCTGCTCATCCTGCTGGATACTTGGTTCTTCTATCGGTTCATCATCAATTGGTTCATCGATCGGCTGCTCCACCGGTTCCTGTTCCTCAGTTAAAATCTGCTCTTCAAACTCCTGCTCATCCTGCTTGAGCTGCTGCAGATATTCCTGATAAAACGGCTGATTCAGCACGGTTCGATAAGGAATTACGCCGTGGTGATCCATCATCAGTGCGTATTGATGGATTGCAAATCCGCCGCAGAAGATAACCGTGAGCAATCCGGCTGCAAGCCAGGCACTTTTCTTTTCCTGTTTTTCTCCTTCTCCCCGTCCATTCAAAGCCCACCAGCTTGTAAAGCTCTCTCTCAGACAGGTATAGAGCAGTGGAATGGAAAGTGGGAAGGCAAACTCAAAGTAGATAGAAAAGCGGTCCAAGATAGAATGTCTTGTTCCCATCAGGGTAAAGAAGAAAGCAAAGAAGGCATAGTTTACATAAACATAGTTGCTCTTATCCTTCTTGCGCAGTCTGGCGCTTCCTAAAAATACAATCAGGAACTGAACAAACATTGCCAGTGCAAACGGCCATTCAAAGGTGCTCTGTACATGAACGCTCTCCATATGATAGCCCTTATACCAGTACTGGGTAACCAGTCCCATGATTTTATCAGTGTTAAAGTAAATCAGTGCTGTCACAGCAGAATAAACTGCAAGCACCCACTTGTTTAACGGAATCAGGTTGATAAAGAAAAATGGAATCAAAATCAACGCAGACTTGTGGAAGGTGGATGCCACCAGAATAATCATCAGATACGGCAGGAACTTTTTCTTCTTTAAAAATTCCAGTGCAAAAAGTGCAATGATTCCGGCAATGCTCTGACGAATAAAGTTCATTGTGCAGTAGTATTCACTGAGCAGCAAAAATAGCATAACGCTCAAATAAACGTTGCTGGAATATTTAGCATAGCAGATACAGAACAGTCCGATAATCAGCAGGCTTGTCACCACAAAGATCATCTGATAGTTACTGCTGAAAAACGCAACAATCTTTTGCAGCAGCATATATCCCGGCTCGTAGTGATGTCCAAACAGTGAAATGTCCGGATTTTGCAGCACCTGTTCATATCCTGGTGCATAGGTGTAGCTGTAATCGATTCCGGTGGAATAACGTATTGCGGAGGTCACACCTAAAATCACAAAAACAATCAAAAGAAATGTCAGTTCTCGTTTTCGATTTTTTCCTTTGCCTCCAATCTGGAACAGACCGGCAAGCAGCAGCATCCCTCCCAGTAAAAGATCATATGTTAACACTAAAAACGCTCCTTTTTTCGTTTAAAACAGACTAAAATATTCCTTTTCATGGTAGATCAGAAAACCGCAATGATTCTTTTTTTATTTTGCGGTCAGTGCCTGGTCTGTGATGATAACATCGCCGCCTACCGATGTGTCAAAATGCAGGTAGCCGTTTGCGTCGATCTGATATTTTGGTTCTGTCAGTTTTACATAGGTGTTGCTTTCTTTGTCATAAGCAAAGAAGTTGAGATTTTCGGTATTGAGCTTGCTCAGGTCTACCTTAACTGCGATTCTGACATCCATTCCATAGGAGCCTTTCTGACCAAGGTTTACCGCTGCAATCTCATTGTTAAAATATTTTTTGAAGGTGTCAGTAGCAACTTTTGTGCTTTCTGCATCTGTATTAACGCTAAGGTTAATCTCACCTTTGAGGTTTGCTGCCTTTGCAGGGTCCAGATACATACGGGCAACTACCTTGCCGCCTACTACCTGGTCTGCGTGGATTTTGCTGTTTACACCTGCTTTTGCAGCTTCAGCCGCTACATTTTTGATGGTTGCAGCATCGATGGTCTTTGCATTCTTTACCTTTACGGTTGCTGTGGTGCTGCCGGATTTTACTGCATCTGCAATGTTCTTGCTGACAGCAGAAGTGCTCAGCTGGGTTTCTGCTTTTGTGCTATTTGTGGTGGAAGTCTGGGTTTTGTTGGTTGTGGTGGTTGTTGTGGTGGTGCTTGGAGTGTAGTCATTTCTGTTAACAGTGCCGCTTGCATAACCTGTTGCTGCGAAAGTTGGAACAGAAAGGGAGACACACAGTGCCAAAGCTGCCATACCGGAAGTAATTTTGCGCATGGATATCGTCCTCCTTTGTATATTGGTTTTCTGTTTTTCCATGAAAAAGAATATTTTAGCCTGTTTTAACGAAATTTTCCTTAGAGCTTTAGATTGCGCCTTCCCGTTTCAATACGGCTGCCACGGTCTGGAAGATGATCTGAAGATCCATTGTAAACTTGCAGTTTCTTACGTAGTACAGCTCCATCTCCATTCTCTGCTCATAGGTTGTTGCGCTGCGTCCGTTTGCCTGCCAGTATCCGGTCAGTCCCGGCATCACGCTTAAAAACAATGCGCGGTGAACACCATATTTTTCGGTTTCTTCCTGCGTTACCGGACGTGGACCAACGATGCTCATATCACCGCGAATGATGTTGAGAAGCTGCGGCAGTTCATCCAGGCTTGTCTTTCTTAGGAAATTGCCGACTTTGGTGATGCGTGGATCGTTGTCAACTTTAAAGTTTTCTTTCCACTGCTTCATCTGTTCTTCTGTAAAGATCTCCTCGATCGGCGGGCAGTTGTTTTTCATGGGGCGGAATTTGTACAGGTAGATTTCCTGGCCATCTCTGCCGATTCGTTTGTGCTTATAAATAGCCGGGCCTTTATCTTCGCTGTATACCAAAACGGCAATCAGCAGAAAAAGCGGCCACAAAACGATCAGCGCACAAAGACTCATACACAGATCAAAGCTGCGTTTTACTTTTTCGTACAACGGCTTTTCCTGTGTGACAACCTGTGGAAATCTGACACTGCTCAGTTCCAATACTTTGCTGGACATAGTTTCCTCTCTTTCCGGGATACACATTGATCGATCCCTAAACGTTTTCCCCCTGTTTCCCATTTGGAGGATATCTGTCACAAGTTCCGATTGCAATCTTCCGGTTTTTCCGATTTTGATTTGCAAAAGTAATTTTTTATATTTTTATTTTGTGACTTCCGGTGCATTATATCATCTAAATTCTTGTTTGTCTATCCTTTTTCCTGATTATTCTGAAAATACTGCTATTTTTGTCTAAAATTTCTTTTTTTCTATTCATTATCTTTTTTAAAATATGCTATTCGACGATACTACTATTTTCTACCTAATTTTAAATTAATTTTTTAGAAATTCTGTACTTATTTTATTTCTGTAAAGTATTATTTTTATTATATAAAATCTAACCAATGATTTTTGCATAAAGTCATATCTGATACGAATTAGAAACTAACGCAATATCACTGACTGTAAACATTCGAAAATTGTTACAAATCTTTTAATAGTAAAAGAAGCAAAACCAGAACATAAATTCTGGTTTTGCTTCTGATTTTTCTGCAAAAAAAGAGCGCTGCAATTTTTGCAGCGCCCAAGGGGGAAACAATTTGGTTGGAATAAGATTCTTTTTTTTCGTGAAAGTCAGGTGCTTTGTTACAAGTTTACTGATATTCTACAACATCAATCCAGCTCATCAGAAGCTTCCTTTCTTCCTCTTTCTTCTTGGTAAGCTGAGCAGCCGCTACGATTGGCAGCCAACGGTTAACGTACTGACGAGCAGTATCAGCCTTTTTGCAGAACAGTTTAAGGTACTGTTCTGCTGCATCTTTATTATGAAGTGCAAACAGCAGATAGGTCATAGCTGCATCTGCGGATGCATTGCCCTGTGCAGCATGAGCCCAGTCAATTACCCACAGTTTTCCTTCCTTGTCAACGATGATATTGCTTGGATTAAAGTCACCATGGCACAGTTTGTTATGTTTTGGCATGCTCTGGAGGCGTGCAGACAGCTCATAACGAGCAGTTGCATCGATATCCTTGAGAGAATTGATCTGATCTGCCAGTTTGTGACGCAGTGTTTTGATTGCTGGAACTCTCTGCTGATGGATCATCAGCTGAAGGTCAACAAACTGCTCCATATATTCATCCATTTTCTCTGGATGTTCTTCCATCAGCTGAGCCAGAGTTTTTCCCTCGATATGCTCGCGGGTGATGCTCCAACCACCCTCTTCTTTGGTAACTGCAAGAACCTTTGGAACATTAAGGTCTGTGTTTTCCTGAACGAGTGCTTCATTTTTTGCTTCGTTGAGTACACTGGACAGAGTATAGTTCTGGTCAAATACCTTAACTACCTTGCCATCCTGTTCGTAAATTGTTTTATGTGGTCTTGTAAAGATAATATTCTTTTCTGACATCTTGATGGTTCCCTCCTTAATATGGTTATCCATTCGGTCTGCCCGTCTTTGCGCCGTAGGCGAACAGAAGTTTTTTGTCAAACTTTTGTACACAAAAGTTTGTGGGGGTACGGGGGCAATACCCCTGTGACACCCAACAAAAACATTATATAAATCGATTGAGACTGATTGTTGTTTCGATACTGTCGCACGTTAGTGCGCGGGCGCAACACAGTGCGCCACGCAAATCGGAACAGGTTTCTACCGTCAAAAATCATCCACTGGATAATTTTTGAGTGTTGCTCTCTACTTGCAATCGGTTTTCGAGAACCTTTTCTCTTGCAAAAAGGTTCTCGAGCTCTCCCAATGAGCGCCTGACGATAAAGTGTTTCGCTCACTGCGGTGAGCGACCAAAGGCTCTGCCTTTAGAATCCGCGAGCTTTTTGTAAAAAGCTCGACCAAAAACTTTTGTTTTTGCTCTAATTCCCTTTCAAACTCTTACTCTCCGTAATACGCTTTGAGGTACATTTCCTTGATCTCGCTCATCAGAGGATATCTTGGGTTAGCACCGGTACACTGGTCATCGAATGCATCCTCAACCATGCGGTCCAGAGTTTCCAGGAAGTATTTTTCGTCTACACCGTAATCCTTGATGCTCTTCTTGATGCCAACTCTCTCTTTGAGATCTTCGATCTTCTTGATGAACAGTTCGAGAGTTTCCTTGTCATCCTTGCCGCATACACCGCAGAAGTGTGCACATTCTGCATAGCGAGCCAGGGTATGTGGATACTGATACTGAGAGAAAGTTCCCATCTTAACCGGAACTTCTTCTGCGTTGAATCTCAGAACATAGGAAATCATCAGTGCGTTTGCAACGCCGTGTGGCAGGTGATGATATGCGCCCAGTTTGTGTGCCATCGAATGACATACACCCAGGAATGCGTTTGCAAATGCCATACCTGCCATACAGGAAGCGTCTGCCATCTTTTCACGAGCATATGGATCATTTGCGCCGTTCTCGTATGCGCTTGGCAGGTATTCAAAGATGCTCTTCATTGCTTTGAGTGCCAGACCATCGGTGTAATCGGTAGCCATGATGGATGCGTATGCCTCCAGAGCATGGGTCAGTGCGTCGATACCGGAAGCGCTGGTCAGGCCTTTTGGCTGGGTCATCATGTTGTCTGCATCGATAATTGCCATGTTTGGCAGCAGCTCATAGTCAGCCAGAGGGTATTTTGTGCCGTCGCGGTCATCGGTGATAACTGCAAATGGAGTTACCTCGGAACCGGTACCAGAAGAGGTTGGGATTGCAACAAAGTATGCTTTTTCGCCCATCTTCGGGAAGGTGTAGACTCTCTTGCGGATATCCATAAAGCGCATAGCCAAATCCAGGAAGTTTACTTCTGGATGCTCGTACATTACCCACATGATCTTACCTGCGTCCATTGCAGAACCGCCGCCCAGTGCGATGATGCAGTCTGGTTCGAATGCGCGCATTGCATGTGCGCCGGCTTCTGCGCAGGAGAGGTTCGGGTCCGGTGCTACTTCATAGAAGCAGGTGTGCTGGATTCCCATTTCGTCAAGTTTATCCTCAATTGGTTTTACATAGCCATTTTTATAAAGGAAGGAGTCGGTAACGATGAAGCATCTCTTCTTGCCCATTACCTTGCCCAGTTCATCCAGGGCAACCGGCATACAGCCTTTCTTCAGGTATACTTTCTGAGGTGCTCTAAACCACAGCATATTTTCTCTCCTCTCGGCTACGGTCTTGATGTTTAACAGATGTTTTACGCCAACGTTCTCGGAAACGGAGTTGCCGCCCCAGGAACCGCAGCCCAGTGTCAGGGATGGTGTCAGCTTAAAGTTGTACAAATCACCGATACCACCGTGAGCCGATGGGGTGTTGATCAGGATTCGGCATGCCTTCATTGCTTCAGCATGCTTCATAATCTTTTCTTTCTGTGCCGGATGGATATACAGTGCAGCGGTGTGTCCGTAACCGCCATCTTCTACCAGACGTTCTGCTTTGGTAAGCGCTTCATCAAAGTCTTTTGCACGGTACATAGCCAGAACCGGAGAAAGTTTTTCATGTGCAAATTCTTCGGAGATATCAACCGACTCTACCTCACCGATCAGAATCTTGGTTTTTTCCGGAACATTTACACCTGCCATCTGTGCGATGGTGTATGCGGACTGACCAACAATCTTTGCGTTGAGCGCGCCGTTAATCAGGATGGTGTGGCGAACTTTGTCGATCTCATCACCTTTGAGGAAATAGCATCCTCTGTATTCAAATTCTTTTCTTACTGCGTCATAGATATCGCCAACAACGGTTACAGACTGCTCGGAAGCGCAGATCATACCGTTATCAAAAGTTTTGGAGTGAATGATGGAGTTAACTGCCATCTTGATATCAGCAGTTTCATCAATGATAACTGGTGTATTGCCGGCACCAACGCCCAGAGCCGGTTTGCCGGAGGAGTAAGCTGCCTTAACCATGCCAGGACCACCGGTTGCAAGGATGGTATCGGATTCACGCATAACCTCATTGGTCAGTTCCAGGCTTGGAACATCGATCCAGCTGATAATGTTTTCCGGTGCACCTGCTGCCACTGCTGCTTCATAAACAACCTTTGCTGCTGCAATCGTAGAAGCCTTTGCACGTGGATGTGGGCTGATGATGATAGCGTTTCTGGTCTTTAAGCAGATCAGTGTTTTGAAAATTGCGGTGGAGGTTGGGTTGGTAGTTGGGATAACTGCAGCAACCAGACCAATTGGCTCTGCAATCTTCTTGATGCCGTAAGCTGCATCTTCTTCGATCACACCGCAGGTTTTGGTATCGCGGTATGCATTGTAGATATATTCTGCTGCGTAGTGGTTTTTGATTACCTTATCTTCCACAACGCCCATGCCGGTTTCTTCTACTGCCAGTTTTGCCAGTGGGATTCTTGCTTTATTTGCTGCCATTGCTGCTGCAAAGAAGATTTTGTCTACCTGTTCCTGTGTATAGGTTGCAAACACTTCCTGCGCTTTGCGCATCTCTTTCATGCGAGCCTGGAGCGCATCCACATTGTCAATGATTGTAACTTCCGGCTGCGGTGCATTCGTCTTGGTTGCCATATCGTTTTTCCCCCTGTTTTAAAATGTGATGCTTGGAATTGGTTCTTTTGATCGTTCAAACCCCTGCATCAGCTGTGTCTGTATTCTAACTTGTTATTTTTTTAACGTTATTTATTTAACAATCACATTATAATATAAACGTGAACAACTGTCAAATGGTTTTTTCGCTTTTTTTATTTTTAATTCGTAAATTTTTTTATTCTCTAATCATTATGTTTTGGATAAATACTACAATTTGATTGTCCTGATGTCAAAACAAGGTATAAAAAAAGAGGTATGGTACCCAAGGTACCATACCTCTTTTCACGTTATTCTGTTACAGAGTAATAACCTGATCTGGTTTTGCGCCTTCCAGAGCAGGATAGATGGTTGGGAAGCATCCCACACCTGCTGGGAAAACAAGATCATTGGAAATGCCGCGCTGCTGGCAGCAATAATCGCAGCCAACCAGCATCATACCATTCTTTTCAGAAAGAGCTGCCAGACGTTTGCCGATCTCGCTGTCTTTGTGAAGCATGTATGCGTTGTCAAAGAAGAATACCATGCCCACAACATCCGCACCGTGAACACCTGCTTCCATCTGTGGAAGAATCATATTCTCCAAAATTTCTCTTGCATGATCAGACATAAAAATATAAGCGACTTTCATTTTACTCTGTCTCCTTTTTATTTTTTATCTGCATCCCCAAACAAAGCGTTGTGCAGACGATTCTTTTCCAGTTCAGATTTCTGGATGAATTCCAGCAGATCCTTATCTTCGTCGTTCTTGACATCGCCGTTGAGGGCAGATTTCAGTACGTTGGTCAGCTGATCCACATAGTTGTGGTACATAACATGGGTACGGTCACGCGGACGAGGAAGATCGATACGAAGATCGGTCAGGATTCTTCCATAGTCACGGGACATAACAATAACACGGTCACTCAAATAAACAGCTTCATCCACGTCGTGGGTTACCATCAGTGCTGTGGTCTTTTTCTGCATCAGCATCTGTTCCAGCTGCATCTGGAGCAGCTGTCTCATCTGAAAGTCAACCGCACCAAGCGGCTCATCCATCAGCAGTACCTTCGGGTCACATGCCATCGCACGCAGCAGCGCAACCCTTTGCTTCATACCACCGGAAAGCTCATGAATATAGTAGTTCTCGTATTCGCTCAGCTGTGCCATATCCAGAAGTTCTTTCAGGCGCTGCTGGCGCTGTTCTTTTGGAACTTTCTGTTTTTTCATCGGGTACATGATATTTTCCCCGACCTTGAGCCATGGAAACAGGGCATAGTTCTGGAACATAAATGCACGGTCCGGACCTGGCTTGGAAACTTCCTTGCCATTGACCACGATCTTTCCTTCATCCGGAGACTGGAACCCAGCGATAATGGTCAGTGTTGTAGTTTTGCCGCAGCCGGAAGGACCCAGAAGGGATACAAACTCCCCTTCCGAAATGTCAAAGGAAATATCCTTCAGAATCAGTTTTCTTTCCTTTGCATTGCGCCTGTCTTTAAAACTTTTGGTAATATTCTGTACTGAAATTGACATTTCGTTTTCTTCCCCTCTATTATTCATACGAATCCATCGTCAAAAACTTTACCTGTTTCCAAAACTGTGCGTCCATTCCCAGATCCTGCTGTAGTTTTTGGCCATCTTTCAGCTGCTCCACCGACCTGTTATAGCTTTTAATAAATTGGTCAAATTTTTCTGTCCCGATCAGATCTTCCCGGACAATCAGCACATAGGAGATATAATCATGATCGGACAGCGGAGCAAAAGAAAACTCAGGAACCAGTGTCGCTTTGGTCACATCCATCACCGCTGCGTCAATCTCTCCGGTCGACAAGGTATATGGCAGCATATTGGGCTTAATTTCCTCCACCGTTTCAATCTGTGGATAAGCTTCTTTTGCAAGGTTCTGCAGGTACAGGCGCTGCTGTCCTACCCCCAGCGTTTTAATCTGCTGGATGTCGCCCTGATAGGCGACAACTTCTGCATTCATAATCGCCGGCGCATAGATGACAAAGCGGTCATCCTCTTCCACCAGATGAGCTGCCTGATGGGAACAGCTCAGTGCCATATCAATTTCCTCTGAGCGCAAGGCCCATTGTGCAGTGTTGCTTCAGCAGTCCTGAAATTCATATCCTTCCATGGATTGTTCCGAAAGCTGCACCGGACTGTCCTGCTGGCTGAGAATCTCCTGCACCAGATAGCCGGAAATATCATCTCCGGCTCCGATGCGCAGCTGTGCCTGTGCGTTTTTCTCATTCTCCCTTGGAAGAATAAATTGCATGGCAGACAATACGACCACCAGTCCCACGCCTGCCAGCAAAATCTTTTTCTGTATCTCCATTAACAGCAATCTTCCATTCCATCACCGAACAGATCCATAGGCTGTCCATCGATCATGCGGTAGATTGCATATCCTGCTGCTCCGTCTTTTTCACCGGAAACAATAAATTCCATTTCCGCTTCTTCATCAATGTTCTTAAACTGAATTCCCTGATTTTCGATCGGAGCCGGAATCGGTTCTGTATAGGTATAGCTTCCATCCTGCTGAGCAATCGAAACCACCAAACGGGTGATCTCTCCCTCGGTTGGATCATCTTCCTTATAAATAATCAGCAGATCCTTGAGGGTATCGTTTGTAACATCCTCCTCACAGGCAAGTACAACCTTGCGCTGTGGATTTTCCTGCTGGAATGCTACTAATGCTGCGTTGTCGTCCTCGACCATCGGTGCATAGATGCGCTCACGGCGAGAACCGGTGCTTTTTTCGTTTTTCTCCGCTACATACTGGCTGAGGAAAAAAGCAATCACAACAACTACAAGAACAATGACTGCTTTTATCAGCAATGAAACTTTCTTATTGCTTTTTTTCGTCTTTTCTTCCATGCTTCTCCCATCCTGATACTTCGACTTCATTTATGCAACAGAAACCTTTGCAAACTGTTTCTTGAGCCACTTCCAACCTGCTACACAGGCATATCCGATCAGAACCAGGCTGCACAGATTCTGTACCCAATCCGGTGTTGTTACGATAAACCGGTTTGCAAGTTCAATCGTCTTATGTGTTGTGTCAAAGTCCATAACTGGCTTAAATCCCGGCATCAAAAGCTGGTTGGTGATATAGCCCACAACATTGGAAATAACGGTTACCATACCAAAATACATCAAAGCTGCACGCTTGCCGATTGTTTTGGAAATGGTAATCAGTTCCGGAATGTTGGTGGATGCACCTGCCATCAAAAAGGTAATTGCCACACCAGGAGCGGCGCCGCTTGCAACGATTGCCGCAATAAATGGAAGATGACCTACCGCACAAACATACATCAGTGCTGCAATGACGGTAATGCCAAACAAGGAAATAAAGCCCGGATTTCCAAGATAGGTCTGGATTGCGGACTGTGGTACGATGTTAAACAAAAGTCCTGCAATCAGCATGCCGGTAACTGCATATTTGGATACAGTCAGCGAAAGTTCGGTAAATGACCAGTGCAGTCCAGATTTGATCTTATCCATCACCGACATGGTTTCCTCTTCCAGCAAAATCGGACGCTCTGCCGCTTCTTCCTCCGAATACAGGCAGATTTCCTTGCCTCCAAAGCGGTTTGCAACGATACCGATGATCATCGGTGCAACCAGACCGGTGATGATGTAAATAATAGTAATCTTTGGTCCTAAAAGTCCCCAGGAAAGGATAACCGCAATCGGGTTGATCATTGGGGACGAGGTCATAAACGCAAGGGTTGGACCAAGATAAGCACCGGAATAGTACAAGCTGATTCCCAGCGGGATGGTACCGCAGCTGCAAATCGGAATCAATGCTCCGGAAATGGTGCTCCAGAATACACCGGATACCTTTTTGGTTCCAATGGAACTTTTTCTCATCTTCTCCGGACTCAAAAATTCATGCAGGAGTCCTGCGATAAAAAAGCTGAGAATCATCCAGGATGAGGACGTTCCCAGCATGTCAAATGCCGAGTTGATTACTCCGCCAATAAATGAAAAAAACTCTAACAACAACTGTTAATTGCCTCCTCAAATGCTGCCACAATTGTTTCCTTATTAATATTGCGGACCGCTTTGCTTTCATTGATAACCAGCATGCTCTTGGTGGTTGCTCCATACTTTTTGATGTAGCCAAAATCCTTGCCTGCTTTATAGATCACAACTTCCAAACGGCCTTCATACTCTTTTTTTAAGGATTCCACGAATCCGACATATACCTCGCATCATGCACAAGCGCAGATATATTCTACACATGGTTTCTTCATTTATTTTCCTCCTTTTTCTTCACGTACGGACTGCTTTCCCCTTCCGAACGCAAAAAGCCACATACTCTCAAACATACCAATCATAACAAATAATAGCAAAAAAAGAAACAATTATTGAAATTAACTATTAAAAAACAAAAAAAATTGAAAAATCCTATAAACCTATCGATTTTATCACTAAATAATCGATAAAAAAATATCTGTTATCGATAAAATCTATTCATCTGTTTTCGCAATTCAAAAAAGCAATTGGAAAAATCTATCGAACCATGCTATCATTTGGTGATGGATTATAAATAATTTGTAAATTTAAGGAGGTGAAAAATATGAACAGCGGTGAAAAAGAAGTGAATCGAATGGCGCAAGCTGCGAAAATGTCTGACCGCCGCAACTGGAAGAAACTCAACGGCAAAGAATTCAACATCTATACTCCAATTGCTGTGGGTGTAATCTGTGTGGTATGGTTTTTTGCTGCACACATGTCCGAAAACAACTTCCTATTCCCAACACTGGAATCGGTACTGTTTAAGACTGTGGACTCTCTGCGTGACCTGTATGTACTGCGAAACATCGGCATTACCTTACGTCGTGTTTTGACCGGTACCCTGTACGCATTCCTGGTTGGACTTCCACTTGGTCTGATTATGGGCTATTCTCCAAAGATGCTCAAAGCACTCGCTCCGTTCATCAACTCACTTCGTCAGATTCCAATTATGGCCTGGGTTCCGCTTTCCATTGTCTGGTTTGGTCTGGGCGATGGTCCAACCATCTTCATGATTGCGTTCAGCGGTGTCTTCACCATCATCCTGAATACCATTGCCGGCGTACAGGACATCAGCAAGGATTTCTACAATGCTGCAAGAAGTATGGGCGCCAGCACATTGGATATCGTTAAGGATATTGTTGTTCCCGGTGCTTTGCCCGGGGTTATCACCGGCATCCGCCTTGCAATTGGTATGGGCTGGATGTCTGTTATCTGAGCGGAGTTCATTGCGACAAGTGCCGGGTTCGGCTACTTAATGGTTGAGGCTCAGGGAAGAATGGAAACTGCTACCATCATGGCATACATGCTGATTGCTGGTCTGGTCGGATTTGCAATCGACCGCATCATGCTGCTGGTAGAAACTGTCCTGCTTCGTTGGAAAGCAGACTAACATTCTTTCCGGGAATCTAACAGGTTTCCCATTGGCGAGGCCTCAATCGGTGGATTTTCGCCAAAATTTTCTTTTGGTTCTTTCTGCTGTTCTGTCCGGGTCAGCAGATGGAAATAAGTTAAAAGGTTTTATTGAGGAAGGAAGAAAAGCATGACAATTCGAAAAAGACTTTTATGTCTGATGCTTGCCGCTTCCATGCTGATGATGGGTCTGAGTGGCTGTAAAGACAGCAGCAACGATACCAATACGGTACAGATCGATTATAACGCAGAGGAAGAAGTGGCTAAGTACAAGGATTATCTTGGTGAGCTCTCTGACGCAGACAAAGACTATGTCATTGAGCTTGGCTACAACAACTGTGACCACATGGTTGCTTCTCTGATCGGCCAGGGAAGCGGCATCTTTGATGCACTTGACTTAAACGTCAACGTTACCAAAACCGGTCAGATCATGGAGGCAATGGCTTCCGGTGAGATGGACGTTGGCTATCAGGGCATCAATGGCGCAATCCGTTCTGTAAATAACGGTGCACCTCTCTTCATGGCAGCTGCAAACCATCTGGGTGGTTCCTACTATCTGGTAGTCAGCAACGACATCCAGAGCCCGGAAGACCTGGTTGGCAAAAAGCTGGCTATCGGCAGCGAGGCAGAGACCGGAACCGAATGGTGCGGTTGGGCTGAAAAGCTGGACATTCCAGTTGTAACAGAAGGAAACTATGAAACCGTAGATATGGGCGCAACCGATGCCCTGATTGCTATGAAAGCCGGTCAGATCGACGGCTTTGCAACGTGAGACCCGTTTGCCTCTCAGGCAGAGTTCGAAGGTATCGGACACGTTATGGCAACCGACTGGGGTTACAAAGGAAGCAAACTGGGCGTTGACAGCGACAGCAATGACCTGGATAACTGGGGTATCTGCTGCGTATACGCTATGAGCACCAATTTCTACGAAGAGCATCCGGAACTGGCAAAACGTCTGGTTCTTGCTCACGCACTTTCTGTAAAATACGTTTACACACATCCATACAATGCAGCAATGATCTTTGCTGATGCTTACGGTACAAAACCGGAAGTTGCTCTCAATACAATCTATATGAAGACTGTAAAAGAGGGTCGTACCCTGACCTGGCAGTTCTCCGAAAAGAATCTGGAGAATCTGGTTGCAAACTGGAACCAGTATGACACCATTCCAGAAGAGGACAGAATCAAGATCAACGACCTCCAGAGCTTTATGTCCACCGACCTCATTGAAGAGTGCGGTGTGGAAGACTTCCACGACTTCATTGAAAATGAAGTAGAACCACTTTATCCAACCGGTATCAGCTTTGAAGACTGGCTTGCAAAAGCTAAAGAAATTGATGGTATCACCACCAATGAATACGACGACATTGCTGAAATCACAATGAACGACTAGTAATCATATTCTGACTAAAACAAGTGACCTGTCCGGGGTCACTTGTTTTAAAATAGGTTAAGTGTTTTTACAAAAAGAAAGGAAGAAGAAAAAGCATGACAATGCGCAAAAGACTGTTGTGCCTCATGCTTGCTGCTTCGATGCTGATTGTTGGCTTGACTGGCTGTAAAGACAGCAGCAATGATACCAATACCGTACAGGTTGACTACAACGCAGAAGAAGAAGTGGCTAAGTACAAGGATTATCTTGGTGAAATCCCTGAGGCAGACAAAGATTATGTCGTTGAGCTGGGTTATCGTAACTGTGACCACATGGTTGCTGCTTTGGTTGGAGAAGGAAGCGGCATCTTTGACGCACTGGGTCTTACCGTAAACATCACCAAAACCGGCCAGATCATGGAAGCAATGGCTTCCGGTGAAATGGACGTCGGCTATCAGGGTATCCAGGGCGCAATTCTTTCCGTAAACAACGGCGCACCACTGTTCATGGCAGCTGCAAACCATCTGGGCGGTTCGGAATATCTGGTTGTAAGCAACGATATTCAGGAACCAGAAGATCTGATCGGTAAAAAGCTGGCTATCGGCAACGAACCATGGAAGAGTCCACAATGGAGTAACTGGGCAGAAGATCTTGGTATTCCAGTTATGACTGAAGGAAACTACGAAATCGTTGATATGGGTGAAACCGATGCCCTGCTTGCAATGAAGGCAGGACAGGTTGACTGCTTCTCGACGTGAGACCCTGTTGCCTCTCAGGCAGAGTTCGAAGGTATCGGACACGTTATGGCAACCGACTGGGGTTACAAAGAAGATGGCACAGACGGCAACGATCTCGACAACTGGGGCGTTTGCTGTGTATACGCAATGAGCAACAACTTCCGCGAAGAGCATCCAGAACTGGCAAAACGTATGGTTCTGGCACATGCGCTCTCCATCCAGTACATTTATCAGCATCCATACAATGCAGCAATGATCTTTGCTGACGCTTACGGAACAAAACCAGAAGTAGCACTCAATACAATCTATATGAAAACTGTAAAAGAGGGCCGCACCCTGACTTGGCAGTTCTCTGAAAAGAATCTGGAAAACTACATCGCAAACTACACCAAGTTTGATCACATTCCAGAAGAAGATATTCCAAACATCAATGACGTAGAAAAATTCATGTCTACTGACCTGATTGAGGAATGCGGCGTAGAAGACTTCAGTGATTTCATTGCAAACACTGTAGAACCAATGTATCCAACCGGAATCACATTCGAAGACTGGCTTGCAAAAGCTAAGGAAATCGACGGTATCACCACAAATGAATATGATGATGCTGCCGAGATTACTATGAACGACTAATTTTCGCTCATCCAAATTCCCTGAAACAAAATTTAGTCTAGTCACACATCATTTTTGAGCTTTCAAAAACAACAAAAAAGTCTGTACTAACCATACAGACTTTTTTTAAGCTCTTTTTCAATATAGGAGAACAACATGCAAGAAAAAATCCAGAATATTCATCAAAAATTTAATGCTCCACAAAACGAAATTCGCCTTGCGATCATGAATTTTATCGTTGACAATCATCGTCCATTCTCCCTGAAAGAGGATGGCTACACCGCACTCAAAGGAATCACCCTCTCCTCCGCAGAAGATTTTTCCTCGATTACCGAAGTCCTCTGCGAAAAAGACGGCATGGTGACCGATGAGGAAGGAAACGTAAACTTCATCTATCCGGTTTCTGCGCTTCCTACCAACCACCATGTTACCCTTGCTGATGGCAGAGAATTCTGCGCAATGTGCGCAATCGATGCAATCGGTTCCGCTTTCACCTTCCATCAGGATACCGAAATCCATTCCAAGTGCAGCTCCTGCGGTGCGGATGTTTTTGTCCGCGTGAAGGACGGCAAAATTGTCGAACACAGCCCAGCTGATCTGCACGCTCTGACCTTCACCCTGGGTGAAATCGCAAACTGGGCAGGCTCCTGCTGAAACGCCATGAATTTCTTCTGTAAGAAGAACGAAATGGAACAGTACATCGCAGATATGGAACTTGACCTGAGCACCGTTATTCAGGCGGATATGGATATCGCATTAAAAGAAGCGATTGCAACCTTTAACGTATAATCTCTCACCCACTGTCTTTTTTCAAAGGCAGTGGTTTTTTTTCTTATTTTTATCACGGTGTCAAATTCTTCTTTGGGATTTTGTGTGACTTATTTCTTGTTCTACTTTTTTCTCTATGATACAATAGAAGGAAACTGTTTTATAAAAGCTGATTTTTGAAGGAGATGACCTCATGCAAACTGATTCGAAAGTTGTTCTTTTCGAACAGACCCCCATTCCAAAAGCGGTCGCTCAGTTGGCTGTTCCAACTGTACTGAGCTCGCTGGTTATGGTAATCTACAACCTCGCTGACACCTTTTTTGTCGGCATGTTAAATGACCCGGTACAGAATGCTGCTGTTACCCTTGCAGCCCCTGTTCTGCTTGCTTTTAACGCTATCAACAATTTGTTTGGTGTTGGCAGCTCGAGTATGATGAGCCGTGCACTCGGCCGCAAGGACTATGAAACTGTCTGGCGCAGTTCTGCCTTCGGCTTTTACTGTGCACTGATCTGTGGTGCTCTTTTCTCCCTTGCATGCACCGTATTCCAGTCTCCGCTTCTTACCATTCTGGGTGCAGACAGTGTTACCACCGAAGCTACCGCCGCTTATATGAACTGGACCGTATCCTTTGGTGCTGTTCCTGCCATCCTGAACGTTGTTCTGGCATATCTGGTACGTTCCGAAGGTGCTGCACTGCATGCCAGCATCGGAACCATGAGCGGATGTATCCTCAACATCATCCTCGATCCGTTCTTTATCCTCCCGTGGGGACTGAATATGGGTGCAGGCGGTGCTGGACTTGCAACCTTCCTCTCCAACTGTGTTGCCTGCCTGTACTTCTTCGTTCTGCTGTTTGTAAAGCGTGGACGCACCTATGTCTGCATCAATCCAAAGAAATTTGTTCTGAAAAAGGATATCGTCACCGGTGTCTGTGCAGTCGGCATTCCGGCTTCCATCCAGAACCTGCTCAACGTTACCGGCATGACCATCCTCAACAACTTCACCTCCGCTTATGGCGCGGACGCTGTTGCTGCAATGGGTATCTGCCAGAAGATCTACATGGTGCCGATGTATGTTTCCCAGGGTATTTCCCAGGGAATTATGCCGCTGATCAGCTACAACTACTCCAGCGGAAATGTTCCTCGTATGAAACACACCATCAGCTTTTCCCGCAAAGCAGCGCTTACTATCATTATCTCGGTTGCAGCTCTGTTCTTCCTCTTCCCGGGAACCTTTGTTGAGATGTTCATGAAGAACGAAACCATCATCGAATACGGTTCTCATCTGCTGCGCGGATTCTGCCTCGGACTTCCATTTTTGTCCATCGACTTCCTAGCTGTCGGTGTTTTCCAGGCAGTCGGCATGGGACGCGAATCCTTCCTGTTTGCGATCCTGCGTAAGATTATTCTGGAAATTCCGGCTCTGTTTATCCTCAATGCCGTATTCGGTTTATATGGTCTGTGCTACGCACAGTTTACCGCTGAGGTCATTCTCGCAATCGCTGCTATTTTGGTTCTCAAAAAGCTGTTCCGTCGTCTGGAAGCGGAAGGGACTGGCCTGCAAGCTCCATCAGAAAAATAACTTTCTAAACATAAAAAAGCGACAAATCATAAATGATTTGTCGCTTTTTGTTTTGATAAAACATTGGTTAACGCACTGAATGCGAACAAAAGTTTTGTCAACTTTTTCAAAAGTTGTCCAGTCCAGAGTGAAACTCTGGGCGCACTCCGCAGAGTGCGAAACACTTTATCCGTGAAAGCGCCTTTGCGGGTGAATTTTTCAATCCAAATCTTGGATTG
>ENA-OPVV01000632-OPVV01000632.1-human-gut-metagenome-genome-assembly--contig:-NODE-632-length-30955-cov-3.693366_pt1 | contig 30955 bp, 28 predicted proteins | sample MGYA00241500_ERZ501992 | MGnify/ENA primary metagenome ERZ501992 (study PRJEB25962, sample SAMEA2043052) | human gut metagenome | biome: human gut; feature: human-associated habitat; material: faeces...
CAGCTTTTGTGTAAGGTTCTGTTACATATTCTTTCAGGTAAGGGTGGTCAACCAGAACTACCTTGTCTGCACCGTAGTGATACAGTTTTTCTACTTCGCCTTCGATTTCGCTGCCCAGCAGGACTGCGTATACATCGTCTTTCAGATCTGCTTTCAGTCTTGTAGCTTCACCGATCAGTTCCAGACCTACGTTCTGTACTTTGCCGTTTCTCTGTTCCACTACTACAAAAATACCATTGCTCATGGGAATTTTCCTCCTCAAAAAATATTGTTTATTCCGATCATCCGCCGCCTTTTCAGGGAAGGCTTGGAAACCGCAGGTTTCCAACTCCCTTCACGCAGGCGGGATTCATTTCCGCCGCGTGCCGAAAACCAGAGTTTCAAAGCACCTTACAGGTGCTGATGGAACGGTTGGTTTTCCACACACAGCATATCCGATGAAATCCTGATTTCATCGGTGGTTTGCTTTAGCAAACCATTATTAGATGATGAATTTTTCTTCCAGTTTCTTCACGATTGCTTCTACAGCCTGTTCTGCTGTCAGATCTTTCAGGACTGTACCAGCACCCTTCAGTTCTTTTGTGAAGGATTTGTATACGTTTGTGGGGGAACCTTTCAGACCGATCATATCCAGTTCCAGATCGTCTTTCAGCAGGTTGAAGTCAAAGATTTTGATTTCTTTCTGGTAAGCGTCGAATACGCCGCCTACGGACATGTATCTGGGTTCTGCCAGTTCAGCGATTGCTGTCAGCAGGCAAGGTGTTTTTACTTTTACGATGTGGTAGCCATCTTCGAACTGTCTCTTAACAACTACGTGGTCTTCTGCTGCTTCTACGATTTCTTCTACGTAAGAAACCTGAGGCAGGTGCAGTTTTTCAGCGATCTGGGGACCAACCTGCGCTGTGTCACCGTCGATAGCCTGACGACCTGTGATGATCAGATCGTAGTCCAGCTGTTTCAGAGCTGCTGCCAGGATACCGGATGTAGCATATGTATCGGAACCACCGAATTCTCTGCCGGATACCAGGATAGCTTCGTCGCAGCCCATAGCCAGTGCTTCTCTCAGAGCAACGTCTGCCTGAGGGGGACCCATGGATACGACTGTTACTGTGCCGCCAACCTGTTCACGGATTGTCAGTGCAGCTTCGATACCAGTTTTGTCGTCGTGGTTGATGATGGAAGGAACGCCGTCACGAACCAGTGTGCCAGTTTTAGGATCGATTTTTACTTCTACGGTATCAGGTACCTGTTTGATACATACAACAATTTTCATTGTGATTGAATCTCCTTTCGTCTTTTTGGGAGCGCCGCTCCCAAGCCCTCGCAAGGGATATATCCCTTGACCCATTTGCCGCAAAATTCCATTTTGCGGAAGGGCTTCCCTGAATTTTCATAAATGAATCAAAGCTGTTTCAGAAAATATTTCTTATTTCAGTTTCATCCAGTTGGAAATAACGATCTTCTGTACTTCTGCGGTACCTTCGTAGATTTCTGTAATCTTCGCGTCACGCATCATTCTTTCGATCGGGTAATCTCTTGTGTAGCCGTAACCACCGAAGAGCTGTACGCATCTTCTTGTTACATCGCTTGCTGTTGCACCAGCCAGGTATTTTGCCATAGCTGCCAGGTGGCTGTATGCGCCGTGTGCGTCTTTTGTGCATGCTGCTTCGTATACCAGCAGTTTCACTGCTTCTACTTTTGCTGCCATGTCAGCCAGTTCGAACTGTGTGTTCTGGAACTGACCGATTTTTTTGCCGAACTGTTTTCTTTCCATTACGTATTTTACGCATTCGTCGATGGCGCCTTCTGCCAGACCCAGAGCCTGAGAAGCTACACCAATACGACCGCCGTCCAGTGTCTGCATTGCGATCTTGAAGCCCTGACCTTCTTTGCCCAGCAGGTTTTCTTTAGGGATTCTGCAGTTTTCAAAGATCAGTTCGCATGTTGCGCTACCACGGATACCCATTTTTCTTTCTTTTTTACCGATGGAGAAGCCGGGTGTGTCTTTTTCTACGATAAATGCGGAGATACCTCTTGTACCTTTGGATTTATCTGTCATTGCGATGATTACATATGTATCAGCATAGCCAGCGTTTGTGATGAACACTTTTGTGCCGTTCAGTACATATTCGTCACCATCCAGAACAGCTGTTGTCTGCTGCATGGAAGCGTCTGTACCTGCGCTGGGTTCTGTCAGACCGAAAGCACCCAGTTTTTCACCTTTTGCCAGGGGTACCAGGTATTTCTGTTTCTGTTCTTCTGTACCAAACATGTAGATGGGGCCTGCACACAGGGATGTGTGTGCGGAAACGATGATTGCTGTTGTGCCGCATACCTTAGCCAGTTCTTCTACTGCCATGGAATATGTCAGGTAGCTGCCGCCTGCACCGCCGTATTCCTTAGGGAAGGGAATGCCCAGGAAGCCGTATCTTGCCAGTTTCTTAACGGTTTCCACGGGGAATCTTTCTTCTTCGTCCAGTTCTTCCGCCAAAGGTTTTACTTCTGTTTCAGCAAATTTTTTGTACAGGTCTCTCAACAGTACTTGTTCCTTTGAATAGCCAAACTCCATAATTTGTTTCCTCCTTAAAAATCGGCAATAATTTTGTTATTATTCTAACAAATAACTATATGAGCAAAAACCGTGCCAACGATAAATTCCCATTGTTTTCACACTTTTTTTGGAAAATTCGCTGGTTTTTTGTCAGAATAAATGTTAGAATACTTGTAACTTTTTGTATTATAACACTTTTTCTAACAAAATGAAAGGGGTATTTGCCCATGAAATTGACAAAAGAGCTGTTTTTTTCTTCCAATTTGATACATCAGATCCTGGACAACACCAACGGAGGCATAAATGTGGTGGATACAGACGGGATTTTAGTATATGTCAACAATGTTTCAGCCAATTATCTGAACCAAAAGCGGGAAAATATGATCGGAAAACACATTTCCCAATTTTATCCTGCCGCCGTTCTTCTAACAGTGTTAGAAAATCATCGTCCCATTCTGGATAAAAAAATCCATCTGGTGCCCCCCAATAAATATGTTGTAAATTCCTATCCTATTTTTATGGACGGGGAATTTATGGGGGCATATTCCATTTTCCAGGACATTCAGGAGATTGACCAGCTCAACAGCAAAATCAAGCATCTGGAAATGCAGGTAAGTCTGACAAAGCCCGAAGCCGATTTCCAGCACGTTGTCCACATGGGCACTATGCAGAACATCTACAAGCAGGCAAAAAAAATCGTTGGCTCTTTGGGCGGCCCCCGTCACTCCATCATCACAGGGGAATCCGGCACCGGCAAAACCATGCTGGCAAACCTCATTTATAATTATGCCAAACAGATTGGCGTTATCGGCAAAAATGCTCCTTTTATCGAAATCAACTGCGCCCAGTTCACCAACCCAGACATCGCCGCCATGGAAATTTTCGGCTCCGTGGAAGGTGCTTACACCGGTTCCAAAAAGAAAAAGGGGCTGTTCGAGCAGGCAAACGGCGGCATCCTCTTTCTGGATGAAGCCCACACCATCGAAAATTATCAAAACCTTCTATTAAAAGCCATTGAGTCCGGCAAAATCCGCCGTATTGGTGACACGAAGGAAATCGACATCAACGTCATTGTCATTGCCGCTTCCACCAAAAACCTCCACGAAGTATTTCTGCCGGAGCTGTACCAAAGACTTGCTCAGTATGAAATGCACCTGCCTGCTTTGCGGGAGCGTTCTCTTGCGGAAAAAGAAAATCTCTTCCGTCATTTTGTCATGCGGTATGAAAACGCCGTTTGGGAAGCCCGACACATTCGCTACCACGTAATTTTCACACCGGAAGCGAAACATGCCATCCTCAACGCCGTTTACCCCAGAAACATCCGTCAGATGCGTGACGTCATCAATTACAGCATCGATGCTTCCTCTCCTCTGATTGAGGACATTGGGGAAAAAACGGAAATCACCACAGTGGTGGATATGGAACACATTCCCTTTGAAGCCGCAGAACAGCCGGAAACAGTGGAAAACAGCGAACCTGCCGCACCGGATGACAAAATCACCGACCAGATTGCTCAGTTTATCCAAGAACAGAACGCCAGCGGTCTTGGTCCCCGAAAAATCGCCCGTCAGTTGGAAGCCATGGGATTTCCCATTCCTTATTACAAAGTGGCTTATTTCCTGAAAAAAAATATCTCTGCCAAAGAGGCAGAAACTGCGAGGACAACTGCCGCATTTTTAAGGTAAACTGAAACTGTCATTGACAAAGACAAATAAGGAGGAAACCACATGGACTGGATAGACAAATGGAATGAAGCCCTGGAAATGCTGGAAAAAAGCCTGACAGCGGAAATTTCTCTAGATGACATTGCCAGAACCGCCTGCTGTACAACCTTCCATTTTCAGCGTATGTTTTCCTATCTGGCAGATATGCCCCTTTCGGAATATATCCGCCGCCGGAAAATGACAAAAGCCGCCTTTGATTTGCAGAGGGGTGCAAAAGTCATTGACGTGGCGCTGAAATATGGATACCGTTCCCCAACGGCGTTCACACGGGCATTTCAGAGCATCCACGGCATCACCCCATCCCAAGCCAAGGCAAAAGGCGCGCCCCTGAAGGCTTTCCCGCCCATTCGGTTTCAAATGACCGTCAAAGGAGTGACTGCATTGGATTATCGTATGGAAGCAAAAGGTCCCCTGCGCATTGCGGGGATTTACACACCATTGGAAAAAGACATGGAGAAAAATTTCCAGACTGTACCTGCTTTCTGGCAAAAAGCTGCGGCAGACAATATCCTGCCGAAACTGACAAGCATCATGGAAATGCCTGCGGTGCTGGGAATTTCCGCCTGTCAGGAAGAAGAATGGAAATACTGGATTGGCGTCTGCACTTCCAAAGAAGTGGAACCGCCCCTGGAAATGCTGGAACTGCCTGCTGCCACATGGGCAATCTTCCCCGGTACAGGCGCCATGCCAAAGGCGTGTCAGGAATTGGAGAAACGGATTTTCACGGAATGGCTCCCCAATTCCGGCTATGAATACGGCAAAGGAGCAGATATAGAGGTCTACTATAATGCAGACCCTGCGGATTCTGTATTTGAAATCTGGATTCCCGTTGTGAAAAAAGCAGAACATATTTAAGGAAGCAAAAGGCATGTACCTGTTTTGTCAAATCAAGGTGCATGCCTTCCGTTTTTGTTGGCTCTGGAAGGATTTTCCCGTTTTTTCTGGACTTTTTCAGCCTTTGCGTGATATAGTATCATAGAAAAACGGGATAGAACCCAACTTTTGTGGGAAAACTATCTTTGGAAAAGGGAGATTTTGCAATGGAACTGCACGCCATAGAATATGAAGGCATTCCAATTGAATACGAACTCATCCGCAAAGACGTGAAGTATATCAACCTGCGGGTAAATAAACATGGACAGGTAGTTGTGTCCGCCGCCAAACGGGTACCTTTTTCCGTCATTGAAGAATTCGTCCAGTCCAAAGCCCTTTGGATCATCAACCATCTGGCAGAAGTGGAAAAAATCCGCATGGCACAGCCCTCCGGCGCCATGTATGACGGCAAGACATTGTATTATCTGGGAGAACCCTATACCCTCCACATCGCCCAGGGACTGCGTCAGATTCAGCGTTCCGATAACATCATTTATATGTCTACTTTCCAGACGGATTCCGTGGGACTGCGGTCTGAATATCTGGATTGGCTTCGGGAACAGGCAACTGGGACATTTGCGAAACTTCTGGACGAAATCCACCCCAAAGTGAAAGACTATGGCATCCCCTATCCCAAAATTCAGGTGCGGAACATGCGGAGCATCTGGGGCAGCTGTACCGTGGAAACCCAAAGTATCCGCCTGAATCTCCAGCTGATGAAGGCAGACCCAGATTGTATCCGTCAGGTCATTTATCATGAATTGGCGCATTTCCGCTTTGCCGACCATAGCAGACGGTTCTATGCCCTGCTGACAGAGTGGATGCCCAATTGGAAGGAATGCAAAGAACGTCTGGAAACCATGTACAAAGATGGCGTATAAAAATCCATACTATTTTCCGAAAAAATATTGACAAAGTCATCTATTCATGGTATATTATCAGTTGAAGTTAATATTGACGCGGAGTAGAGCAGTCCGGTAGCTCGTCGGGCTCATAACCCGGAGGTCGCAGGTTCAAATCCTGTCTCCGCAATTCTAGGAAAAGCATCATGCAAAAGCATGGTGTTTTTTTATTTTAAGACTGCGACCGACGGGTTCCCGGGGCTTTGGGTGCGACCGCTGCCGGGGGCAGGAGGAGGGAGTAGCCAAAGGCGAAGAAACAGGGAGTGTGCTGACTGACCAAAGGGAAGGAGAGCAGACGACCATGTAAGAAAGGAAATCTCTTTTCCTTCGGAAAAGACCGAAAAAGCTGTCTACACCATCTCCCTCGTTGCACAAAGTGCAAGGTCGGAAGCTGGTAAGCACAGACAGCTTTTTCTGATGAGGTGGGTCTTCGCAGGTTCAAATCCCTGCACCCCGAAGAGAAACGGAAATGGTCTGTTGGTGGCATTGTTCTCCCGTTCATGGTATAATTCCCTTGAATATAGCAAGCAATCAATGACAATTGGGAGAACGATTATGAATTATACACGGATGAACTTAAAGGAATGGAGCAGAGGTGATCTGTTTCAATTTTATATCGATAAAATGCGAATCGTCATGAGTTTGACTGTAGATATGGATGTGACCAATTTAAAAGCATATTCCAAGAAACACCATCTTGATTTTTATCCTTTGATGGTGTGGGTTGTGTCAAAAGTTGTTAACGCCCATGATGAATTCAAATACAGTTGGGATGCAGACGGTAATCTCATCAAATGGGATTTTGTATCCCCTTCTTATACGGATTTTCATACGGATGACGAAAATTTCACCAAAATGGTCACGGAGTATGCAGAGGACCTTTTGGAATTTTACGGCAGAATGGAAGCCGATAGAGAGCGATACAAAAATCAGCGCGCCATTTTAGCAAATCAGCCAGCAAATTTCTTTGATGTATCCTGTCTGCCATGGGTAAAATATGCCCATTTTGATGTGCATGTGTTTGATGAGGGGAAATTCCTTGCGCCTGTGGTCACTTGGGGCAAATATGAGCAAAAGGACGGCAAACTCATCATGCCGCTGACCATGAACATTCACCATGCCGTTGCCGATGGCTTCCACCTATCAAGATTTTTTAATGAAGTACAGGAATTGATAGATTCTTTGGATTAAGTGGCTTGTTTCGTTTCAGAGTCAACCCGCCCTTAAACTGGCACAAATTATGATTTTTCAAAAACAAACCCCCTTCGTTTCCACGAAGGGGGTTTTACTTCTATTATTTGATTTTTTCCAATTCCGCTTTCAATTCCGCCAGCAATTCCTCTTTTGTCTGGGGTGCATGGTGACCCTTCAGGCAAAGACGGAAGTCTGTTTCCTCCAACATGCGGATATGTTTTTTCAGCAGGTCTTTATCATAGACCCAATCATCGCCAACGGGTACGGAACAATAAGCATCTCCCAGAAATAATACGCCGTCAGCCAGCATCAATGTGCAGTCATCGGCGTGAGGGGAAACCCCTTCCCATAATTCCAGGGGACAATTCCCCAATTCCAGTGTCAGTCTGTCCCGGAATAGGATATCTGCGCCACGTACCTGAATACGGCTCAGGTCGGGATATTCCAGTCGGATGTGGGTATCGCAAAAGGCGGATTCCTCTCCTGTTTCCAGCCGTTTTGCCATTTCTCTTTCTGACCATCCCCAGCATGCCATCTGCAGCAGCAGGGCGTTGGTCTTTTCGGAAGCGATGGCAGGCAGCCCCAAAGATGCCATACCAAAGGTGTGATCCCAATGAGAATGGGAAATGCAGACCAATTCCGGTCTGGGCAGCCCGGCTCTGCGGACAGCCTCCAGAAACAGTTCCCCATGTGCGCCGCTGTTTCCGGCATCCAGCATCACAGAACGTCTGTCCCCCATGATATAGCCCAGTGTGGGCCTGTCCGTGGTGCTGTCATGTTCCGTATACCAGATACGGTTTGTCAATTGGTGTAATTTCATCTCTTTCCTCCCATAAATGCTTGTAATTGAGCAAACTGCTCCTGTGCGAGTATATAACCATGACGGTAGAACGTCATCAGTTTCTTATAATCTTTCTCCATGCGTCCCACTTCCGGCATGCAGGGGCGGATAGCCAGCACCTTGCCCGCTTTTTCCATGCGGCGGATGTACGCCAGATTTTTGTTGTAGCGCACGGGACGGCGGCGCAGGTCTTCGCCAACGGCAGGATATTTTTTGTATGCCCTTGCAATGAGTTTTGTGGAACGGGAAGGCTTCATGCGGAAGTTTCTCCCTCTGGTCTGAATGACAACCACTTTGTCACATCCCATTTCAAAAGCGTGTTTCACGGGAATGGAGTCAGAAAGCCCTCCATCCACATAAGGCTTGCCGTCCACCAGAACGGGACGCACTGCCCCCGGCATGGCGCAGGAAGCCCGCAGAATGTCCATAAGACGGCCTTTATCCTGTTTTTCGGAGAGAAATACAGGTCTGCCTGTGTGGCAGTCTGTGCAGCCATATTCCACCTCTGTTTCCGACGCAAAATAAGTGTCGTAGTCAAAGGGGAAGTATTCTTCCGGGAATGTACGGAAGATCAAATCCATATCCATGAGCTGACGGGTTTTGAAAAATGTCCGCAGCCCCATATATTCATATTTTTTGTCTTTGTGAATCATGGTGTTTCGGGTACGCCCAATCTGTTTCGATACCAGATCCGCCGCATTGCATGCGCCTGCGGAAACCCCTACCACATAAGGAAAGGTGATGCCCTGTTCCATCCAGTAATCCAGCACCCCAGCGGTAAATACCCCACGGGAAGCGCCGCCTTCCAAAACCAGTCCAATCTTTTCCATAATTGGAAACCTCCTTTTCTCCAAACAATATAACCACAAAAACCGCCGCCAGGCAAGACCTGAGCGGCGGTTGTCACAAATTCTTAATATTACTTTAATATTACCCTTGTAGGCTTTCTGTATTTTTCGCTTCTTTCGCAGCCCGTTTTGCCGCCTTTTTCTCCAAACGGCGTTCTCTGCGGCTATTCATCCATGCGTAGAGCACAGGGATGAATACCAGTGTCACCAGAGAGGACAGTGTCAGACCAAAAATAACGCTGATAGCCATAGTACGCATCATTTCACTGCCTTCCTGCTGGGAGAATACCAGAGGGAGCATACCAAGGATGGTGGTCAGTGTGGTCATGAGGATAGGGCGCAGACGACGGGGACCTGCTGTGGTGAGGGCGTCATAGCACCGCATGCCTCTGTCCATAAGCTGATTGGTATAGTCGATGAGGACGATACCATTGTTTACAACCATACCTGCCAGCATGATAAAGCCCATCATAGATGTCATGGTGATGGTGTTGCCGGTGATGAACAGACCCAAGATGGCACCGGTAAATGCCAGAGGCATGGAAACCATGATGATCATAGGGTAGCGGATGCTTTCAAACTGGGATGCCATGATCATATAAACCAGCAGTACCGCAACCACAAGGGCTGTCAACAGAGAGCTGAAGGCATCGTTCATCATTTCCAGTGTGCCGGAATAGCCGTAAGTGCAGCCGTCCGGGAAAGTATAGCCTGCCAAAATCTGATCTACCAACTTCTGGGCTTCGCCGCCGCTCATGCCGTCAGCAGAAGCACTGATGGTGATATAGTTTTTCTGATTTTCACGGTTGATGGCAGTTGCGCTTTCGCCCATTTCCACCGTTGCGATGCTGGAAAGGGGAATTTCGCCGCCATATGCGGATGTGACAGTCAGATTATTCAGATCTGTCAGGAAATTCAGTTTGTCTGTGTCATAACGGATGACAACGTCAATTTCTGTACCGTCTACTTTGTACTGGGTAGCGGTGGAGCCGGAAATGGCTGTGTTCAGAGAAGACGCGATGGAAGCGGTGGTGATGCCGTAAAGGGAAGCCTTGCTGCGGTCGATGACCACTTTGGCTTCAGGCACGGTTTCGCCGGTGGAGCCTTCCACGTCGGTCAGACCCGGTGTGCTGCTCAAAAGTTCCACCAGATCGTCTTCCACTGCCATCAATGTCTGGGAGTCATAACCGTAAACATTGAAGGAAATATCTGCGCCGCCAAAGCTGCCCATGGCAGAGCTGGAAGCGGTGGCAGTGATTTCCGCGCCGGGAATATCTGACAACATATCCTGTACGTCTTTGCAGACTTCAGAGGTGGAGCGGCTACGTTCCGCTTTGTCCACCAAGTTCATGGTAACGGAAGCAGAAGATGTGCCGGAGGAGAGCATGCCGCCGCCTACGGAAGCATATACCAGCTCTGCTTCGGGGATTTCCTGCAGGCGGTAGAGCACTTCCCATACCACTTCTTCTGTATTGTCAAGGTCTGTGCCGTTGGGCAGTTCCACGGTGATGTTTGCTACACCTTCGTCGGTTTCATCCATGAAGTCCATACCTGTAATGGGAATGGTGAACAGGCTGGCAATGAATGTGATGAGCACCACAGCAATGGTGCGGACGGGGTGGTGGAGGGCTGCCTTGATGAGTTTTTCATAACCGTTGGTAAGGCGGTCAAAGAAAGCATCCCACGCATAAGACAGACGGAATTTAGATTTCTTTTCTTTCTTGTGATGCTCCTTGCGCAGGAAAAGGGCGCATGCCATAGGCACAAAGGTGATGGAAACCACCAGAGAGGAGATCAGGGAATAACAAATGGTGAAGGACAAGCTCTTCATGAGCTGACCTACGGAACCGGAAACGAAGGCGATGGGCAAAAATACCGCAACGGTTGTCAGGGTAGATGCCGTTACCGCCATGGTCACTTCTTTTGTGCCGGTTTCCGCCGCTTCTTTGGGGTCATAGCCCCGCTCGTAATATTGGTAGATGCTGTCCAGTACAACGACGGAGTTATCTACCAGCATCCCGATACCGATGGCCAGACCACCCATGGAAATAACGTTCAGGCTCATGTCCGACAGGTACATGAGGGCAAAGGATGCCATGATGGATGTAGGAATGGACATGGCAATGATACCCGATGTGACAGGGCTCTTCAGGAATACCAGCAGTACGAAGAATGCGATGATGGCACTGAGGAGGGCTGTTTCTGTTACGTTGGAAATGGAAAGCTGGATATATTCCGCTGTATCAGTCAGCATCACCAGTTTCATTTCGGGATAATCGGCGTTGATCTTCGCCATTTCTGCGTTCAGCTTGTCGCTGACTTCTACCAGATTGGCGGTGGACTGTTTGTTGACGGAGATCATGATGCCGTAATTGCCGTCGATGATACTCAGGGAGCTGCGGTCAACTTCTGTTTCTTCCACATGGGCAACGTCGCTGAGGTGGATGAGAGCGCCGCCGGGGGTTGTCACAGGCAGGCTCTTGATGTCCTCGATATCCTCAAATTCCCCCATGGTACGTACCTGTACATTGGTGGAGCCCTGAGAAAGGGAACCAGAGGGCAGGTTCATGTTTTCCGCGGAAAGCACCTGAGAAAGCTGGGATGTGGTCAGGCCGTAGCCAGCCAGTTTATCCGGGTCAACGGTGATGCGGACCTCACGTTCCACACCGCCGGTCAGGTCAACGGAGGCTACCCCTTCGATACGTTCCAGGCGGTTCACCACGTTGTCCTCCAGCATTTCGTTGAGGGCTGTCAGATCCATATTTTCCGCCGTTGCGCCCATGTAAATGGGGATGGCGTTCATATCCATTTTGATGATGTTTGGTTCATTGGCATCGTCAGGCAGTGTGGACTTTGTGCGGTCGATGATGTCACGCAAATCCATGGAAGCGATGTCGATATCCGTGCCGTCTACAAACTGTACCATGACCATGGACATGTTCGCCGACGAAACGGAGGTGATGTTTTCTACATTGGAAACGGTGCTGAGGGATTCCTCCAAAGGCTTCGTTACCAGATTTTCGATTTCTTCGGGCCCTGCGCCCACATAGGTGGTGCTGACAACCACGATGGGGATATCAATTTCCGGCATCAGGTCCATATCCAGATTCATGTAGGATACGATACCTGCCAGAAAAACCATCATGGTGACCATCATTGTGGTAACGCGCCGGCGGATAGCAAGTCTGGAAAACATGGCTTATTCCCCCTCACTCTGCACCTGTGCCCCTTCCACGGGCACCCGCAGGACGTCTTCCTCAGGGTTGGAAACATTGACTTCCTCACCATCGGTGATATAAGTCTGACCTTTGACAACTACCTGCATATCGGTGGTCAGACCGCTGATGATTTCGATGTTTTCACCGCTTTCAATGCCTGTTTCCACAGGGACTTTCTTGGCGATGTTGTTTTCTACTACATAAACATATACTTCACCGTCTTTTGTGATGACTGCATCTCTGGGCAGTATCATGGTGTCGCTGGAAGAATCGGTGATGAAGCGCACTTCAGCCAGCATGCCGGGTTTCAAAAGACCGCGGCTGTTGTCCAGTGTGATTTTTACGGTGTATGTACCTGCCTGACTGGCGGAAGGGCTGATGGTGGATACTTTGCCCTGCAAAGGATCGGGAGAAACAGCAGTCAGCAGTACGTTGACGGTGTCCCCAATGGCGATTTCATTGACCATCTGTTCAGAAACGCCTACTTCCACTTTCACGGAAGAAACATCCAGAATGGTGTATGCAGGCTGGCTCTGGCTGGCAAAACTGCCGATTTCCACGTTGCGGGCAGAGATGACGCCGCTGATGGGCGCAGTAACGGAGCAGTCCGCAATGTTCTTTTCCAGATTTTCCTTCTGGATCTGGATGGAAGTCAGGTTTGCTTCCGCAGTGTCATAAGCCAGTTTCAGCTTGTCATAATCGCTTTTGGAAATGATGCCTTCTTCATAAAGGATCTGGTTGCTTTCCAATGTGGTTTTTGCGTTGTCCACCTGCAGTTTGGTGGCGTCATAATTGGCTTCCACACTGCGCAGATTGTTCTGTAAGTCTGTGCTGTCTACAGTGAAAAGCACAGCCCCAGCCCCTACGGAATTGCCTACTTCGTAGCCAAAACCGGTGACTTTGCCGGCAATGGTGGGCACCACAGACACTTCTCTGGATGCGGCAACCTTCCCGGAATAGGAAAAATCACTGGAAATATCGCCGGTGGTTACTGCCGCTGTCTGTACGGTATGGGCGGTTTTTTCTTCGGTTACTTCTTCCTTCGGCGTGCACCCTGTCATGGCAATGACACAGGCCAGCGCCAAGAGACTCGCTGTTTTCTTCATTCCCCAAGTCCTCCTGCTTTTAAGATTCGGTTTAATTCCTGCAAATGTGTATAAACTTTTTCCTGCTTTTCTTCATCCAAAGAAGAAAAACAGCCGGCAACGGTTTCCAGTACACGTTCTTCCGCTTCTGTCACAGCTGTCATGCCCTTCTCCGTCAGATAGAAATACATCTTTCTGCCGTCATCTGTGTCAGATGCCTGCTCTTTGCGCAGATATCCGTTTTTCTCCAGTTTGGAGATCATGATGGACATACTGCTTTTGCTGATGTTGAACCAATTGGAAATTTCCAATACGGTATGCATACCCCCGTTTTTGATGAATGTCAGCACATGAAACTGCCGTACCGTCAGTTCTCCTTCTTTTGTTTTCCCGTTGATATTGAAAGACTTTTCAATATGCTCCCGGTTCCACAAAAAAATGTTTGTATTCAGCGCAATGAGTTCTTCGGCGATTTTTTTGTTTTGTGTGGTAGACATTGCCTGACCCCTTTCTGTTTTCCTGTTCAAAAAACCTGAGATAATTTTAGTATAAAACTATTTTACTGTCAATATTTTCGGCACAGAATGGGATTTTTTTACAAATACAAATGGGGGGTTCTTTCTCTATTTTATGCGTGGTTTCAGAAAAAAGGACGGGGAGGGAAATTGCGACAGCCGTCTTCAGAAGAAAACAGAACAAATAATAAGAAAGCCGAAATCCTTTGGCATGATAAGGATTTCGGCTTTCGTTGTTTTCTGATGAAACTGTCTGTTATCGGGGAACAGAAAAAGCGATGACGCCGGCGCTTTCCGGCGCAATGATGCCACTGTTCAGATAAAATACCACGGCGTTGTTGTCCAGATAGAAGCCAACTTCGTCCAGATTTTTGCTAAGACGGTCTTTGGCGTCGCTGTAGAAAGCATCAGGATTCTGGTCAATGAGGGCAGAGAACCCTTTTTCCATGAGGGTTTCCAGTTCTTTCTCACTGTCGGTGACGATGTCTGTCAAAGCGGCGTCACTGCCGTTTTTCATGTTGTAAGTGTCAGCGGAAAGGGTTTTTGTTTCCATGCCGCCCATGAATGTGCGTTCTTCCAGCACCACAGAAGCAAAGTCACTGCCTTCACCTTTTGCCTGATAGGTGCCCATGTAGTAATAGGGCTGGAAGGAAGCGGGATTCTTTGTGTAAGCGGCTGTTGCGGCTGTTTCCATCTGTACGGTCATGACAGAAGCCTTCTGGGACATCTGGTCATAGATGTTTTTGTTGATTTTATCAGCGGCGGTGCTGTTGGAGGTGAGAGGGCTGTAAGTCAGGCTCACCGTTGCCAGCAGGGTGCCGTCGTCGGCATGAATCTGCTTGGAATAATTGCCGCTGGTGGTACCGTCTGTGGTGATGTCAATGACGTAATTGATGCCGTCCCATGCCACATTGGCGTCAAAAGCCACGGCTACGGCACGGATGGGCACCATGGTGCGGTCCTGCATGATCTGGGCAGGTACATCCATGGTATAGACCACTTTGCCGTTTTTGTAGACCTGTTTTTCTCCAATGGTCATGGTGACAACGTCACTGCCTCTGGTGGAAGTGATGGTCTGGGAAGGTTCGTCCCATGTGACATCGGCGTCCATGGCTTCAAAGATTTTCCGCATGGGCACCAGTGTCCGGTCGTCCACGATGACAGGGGCTTGGTCGGCAAAGACCACTTCCTGCTGGTCTACATATACGGTGATGGGTGGATGTGCCAGTGCAGGCACAGCTATCGAAAGGGCAAGCAAACTGCCCAAAATCATTTTTTTCATGTGCGTTTTTCCTCCGATTCTTTTTCTGGTGTACATTGTGCCCGGGGAACATCCCCATAAAAGGACACCATATCATTATATCATAAAATCCCGCGGGATTCCAAAATTTCCGCCCTGCAAATGAAAAAAGGGAAATGCCCTTAGAACATTTCCCCGATGGTTTATACGGTTTTTCCTTCTGCTTCCATGATGTATTTCATGGCGATTTCCGCGCAGTCCCCAATCATCTGCATACAGCTTTTTTTCCGTGCCTTCCCTTCGAAATCCCCGTGAGGGTCAGACAATTCTTTACAGATGAGTGTACCGAATTTTTCTTCCATTTCGTGGACCATTCTGCCGGAAAAGTCATAGATTTCGTTCAGTTCGGCAATGCGTTCTGCCATGGATTCTTTTGCCAAGGGATGCTTTCTGCCTATGACAGCGGAAAGCGCCATAACCCCGCCAGTAATGGCGCCGCAGGTGTTTTTGGTGTGTCCCATACCGCCGCCAAAAACTGTGGCAAGGGCAATGACTTCCGGCGGCAGGTCAGAACCGTGGATGTCTAAGAAAGACTGCATGACACATTCTGTGCAGTTCAGTCCCTGACGGAAATAATTCTTCGCCTGATCCCGGGCCTGTTCGGGAAGTGTCAGTTCTTTTGTTTCTTCCATAAAACCATTCCTCCTTCATTGTTTCCCGTTTTTTCCTAATTCCAGTGTAGCATAAAGCGAGAGCGGAAAACAGGGGAAAAATGCTGTTTCCTGGAAAATTTTGTGGTATCATAGAGAAATGAAAAATAAAAACGACTGTTTTTTACATATCAAGGAGGGTTTATCCATGAATCAAACATTAGTCATCGGCTCCGCCGTGGTGGACGTCATTGTCCGGGTGGAACATCTGCCCAAATGCGGCGAGGATGTCCACGTCAGCAGACAGAGCCGTTCTCTGGGGGGCTGCGCTTATCTGGTCAGTGATATCCTGCGGCATTTTGGCGCGCCTTACAGCCTTTGTACCGCCGTGGGCGGCGGCATGTACGGGGATTTTGTCTATGAACAGCTGAAAAAACGGGGTGTGCCCATTTATGTACGGAAACCGGAGGAAGAAAATGGCTGCTGTTACTGCCTTGTGGAGGATGAAGGGGACGGCGAACGGAGCTTCATCGTGGACCACGGCATTGAATACACCTTCCATGAAAGCTATCTGGAAAACATCGACACAGATTCCATCGACAGCGTTTATATCTGCGGTCTGGAAATCGAGGAATACACTGGCTGGGGAATCATCAATTATCTGGAAAAACACCCGGAATATACAGTATACTTCGCTCCCGGCCCCCGTATCATGCGGATTCCCGCAGACCGTATGGAAAAACTCCTGTCCCTTGGGGTGATTCTGCACCTGAATGAAGGGGAAAGCATGGCATTTACGGGAAAAGACACCGTGGAAGAAGCGGCAAAAGAAATCTTCCGCAGAACAGGCAGCCCTGTGGTCATCACATTGGGGGAAAAAGGCGCTCTGGCTTATGACGGCAAGGAGATTTTCTTTGCTCCTCCTGTGAAAACCTCCGTGGTGGATACCATCGGCGCAGGGGATTCCCACGCTGGCGCGGTAATTTCTGCCCGTCGGTTTGGCTTGTCCTGGCAGGAAGCCATTACAGCGGCAAATTATGTATCCGCGGCAGTGGTGGCAAAGGAAGGCGGTCAGCTGGAAGATGGGGATTTCGCAAAAGTGCTGGAAAGCCTGCCCCGTGACCTGCGGGAAAAAATCGGAAAATAAAGAAAAACCCTCCTGTGTGAAAACAGAAGGGGATTTTTTTTATGCTTCTTCGTCTTTTTCAAAAACCAAGTCGATGTCTTTCAGTTTGCCATAATCATTCATATTGGTGGGAATAAAGCCCACATACCGCCAGCCCTTTGCGGCGTAATTGTTGATGATTTCCCGATACTCCTTAGAAGCCGTACCGAACAATTTTCCAATGTGGACAGATACATATTCATACTGTTTCATGGCAAATCTCCTTTCTATCCTTTCACAATTTCCTGATGACAGGCGGCGGCATATTGCCGGCACAGATGGCAAAAGGCAAGAAAGCTGTCCCCTTGGAATTTATTCTTGTGCCACACCAGCCGGAGGGTGCGGCTCAGTTTGCAGTCTGTCAGGGGAATTTCAAAAAGCCTGCCTGCGGCAAGGGCGTCGGCAGCCAAAAGGCGGCTGATGATGGTGACGCCCAGACCGGATTCCGCTGCCTGGAGCAGTGTCTGGGTGTTGCTGCATTCCCAGCGAATGTCGCAGGAAATGCCTTTTTCTGCCAAAATACGGTCAGTCATTTCTCTTGTACCGCTGCCTTTTTCCCGCATGAGGAGGGGATAGGTCTGGCAGAGGTCAGCAAGGGTCATGGGCGGCGCAGCATGGGCGCAAACAGCAGTCAGACTGTCCGCCATGACGGGCAGTATCACCAAATCGGGATGGTGGACTTCCCCTTCCACAAAACCGATGTCCAATGCCCCTTCCGCCAGTCTTTGCACGATGGTGCGGGTGTTTTCCACCTGTACGGAAGTGGGGATATGTTTTTCCTCCTCCAATTGCCGCAGAATCTCCGGCAGGACGCAGGTACCCACCGTGAGAGTGGCTCCAATGCGGAGAATGGCGTGGTCACTGCTGTGACGGAGGGTGTATTCCATTTCGTGGAACAGAGAAAGAAGTTCTCTGGCGTAGATGGTCAGCTGTCTGCCTTCGGGGGTGATGAAAAGTCGCTGGTTCAGCCGTTCAAACAGCAGCACGTCATATTCCTCCTCCATTTCCCGTATGGCGCCGCTGACGGTGGGCTGGGAGATATACAGCTGTTCTGCAGCTTTGCGCATACTGCCTGTTTCGGCTACGGCAAGAAAAATTTCCAGATGTCGCAGTGTCATGTGGATTCCTCTTTTCATTTTTTACGTGATGATAGGTTTTTCCCTATGAGTTTCTTTTTATTTTCCTAGTATACAACACATAGGCTCGATGGTACAATAGGGATAACTATGCAGTTGTCTGCAAAAAGAGGGATTATGTGCAGAAGAAAGAAGGAGAATGTTTATGGCAAAATTGAGTCAGGATGATATCAAGAACGTAAAAGGACAGGGCTTTTTGATTAACAGAGGCACAGAGATGTTTTCTGGCCGTGTACTGCCCGGCAACGGCGTATTCACCGCAAAAGAAATGATGAAAATTGCGGAATGTGCGGAAAAATTCGGCAACGGCAAAATCACTATGACCAGCCGTCTGGCAGTGGAACTGCCCGGCATCCATTTTGATGACATCAAGCCTGCCAAGGCGTTTCTGGCGGAAGAAGGTCTGCTGTTCGGCGGCACAGGTGCGAAAATCCGTCCTGTGGCGGCGTGCAAAGGCACCACTTGCGTATACGGCAACTTCGACACACAGGGACTGGCGCAGGAAATCCATGACAAATATTATATTGGCTGGAGAGAAGTGAAACTGCCTCATAAATTCAAAATCGCTGTGGGCGGCTGTCCCAACAGCTGCATGAAACCCAGCCTGAACGACTTCGGCGTGGAAGGTCACCGCATTCCTCAGTACGACGTGGAAAAATGCAGAGGCTGCAAAAAATGTATGGTAGAAGTGAACTGTCCCATGAAAGCGGCAAAAGTCGTTGACGGCAAAATGCACATCGACCCCAATCTGTGCTCTGCCTGCGGCGTATGCAGCACAGGGAAATGTCCTTTCGGCGCAGTGGCAAAACATGACAAAGAAGTTTACAAAATCTTCGTAGGCGGCACATGGGGCAAAAAGACCCGCATGGGCACCGCTCTGAGCCGTTTTGTGGAAAAAGAAGAAATCTTCCCTCTGCTGGAAAAAACCATGCTGTGGTTCAAAGAAAACGCTTATCAGAAAGAACGTCTGGGCGCAGCCATTGACCGTATTGGCGTGGACAAAATGGAAGCAGCATTGTTCAGCGATGACCTGCTGAATCGTAAGGAAGAAATTCTGGCAGCGCCTGTAAAGGAGAGAGCATAACATGAAATTCACACTTCGCAGAATATTGGCAGCAGCCCTTTCCCTGACATTGTTGGGGGGTACATTGGCAGGCTGCGGCAATGATGATACCACTATGGAATCCGAAGCGGCAGAAACAGCTGTGCAGGGTGTTACATTCACTGATGCACTGGGTACAGAAGTGCAGATTGAAAGCTGGGATACAGTGGTTTCCCTCTATGGCTCCTTTGCGGAAACATGGACACTGGCTGGGGGCACACTGGCTGGTGTTACAGAAGATGCCATTGAGGAGCGGAACATGGAACTGGGGGACGATGTTGCTATGATTGGCAGTGTAAAAAGTCCTTCTCTGGAATCCATTCTGGCGGTAAATCCTGATTTTGTAATTCTGTCTGCGGACATTGCCACACAGGTGGACATGCAGCAGGCTTTGACAGAAGCAGGTATCCCCCACGCTTATTTCCGCGTGGATACCTTCGAGGATTATCTGTCCATGCTGGAATTGTTCTGCCAGATGACAGGCCGCAGTGACCTGTACGAACAGAATGGCGCTTTGGTGGAACAGAAAATCACTAAAATCAAAGAATTGACCGCAGGGGAAGAAGGCCCCACAGGTCTGTTGATTCGTGCCTTTTCCACAGGGGCAAAAGCCAAAGGCGCTGACAACCAGACAGGATATATCATGGAGGACTTGGGTGTAGATAATATCGTGGCTCGCCATGAATCTCTGCTGGAAGATTTGAGCATTGAAGAAATCATCACAGAAGACCCTGATTTTATATTCATCACCACCATGGGTGCGGAAGATGCTGCCCTTGCGGCACTGGAAAGCGGCATCATGTCCAACCCCGCATGGGAAGGCCTCACAGCGGTACAGCAGGACAGATGCTATGTACTGCCCAAAGACCTGTTCCACTATAAACCAAACGCGCGCTGGGCAGAAAGTTATGCCTATATGGCAAAACTGCTCTATCCAGATTTAGCAGAGGATATTGATGCGATCATGGCATAAGGGAGCTTTTCTCCTGATATTATTGCTGTGTTGTCTGGCTGGGGCAGTTTGCCTCAGCCTTTTTACCGGTTCCAGCAGTCTGTCCCTGGGGGAACTGTATCACGCCCTGCAAGCGGGGGACAAAACAGATACCACATACCGCATTTTCCTTTATGTGCGTCTACCACGAACATTGGCAGCTATTTTCGCGGGGGCTGCCCTTGCTGTCAGCGGCGCCATCATTCAGGCGGTGCTCAATAACTCCCTTGCCAGCCCTAATATCATCGGCGTCAACTCCGGTGCGGGGTTCTGCGCCCTTTTGGCGGCGTCTTTGGCACCGACAGCGTGGACGGCAGTGCCTTTGGCGGCTTTTGTGGGTGCGCTTGCCACCAGTTTGTTCATTTACGCTTTGGCAGCAAAAACAGGGGCGTCCCGTATCACTTTGGTATTGGCTGGTGTGGCTGTCAGCAGTATTTTGTCCGCTGGTATCGACGTTCTCACTATCCTGTTTCCCGATGATGTCATTGGGGCAACGGGCTTCATGGTGGGCAGTTTTGCCGGCGTGACCATGACGGCATTGAAACCGGCGGTGGTGCTCATCGTCATTGGTCTGGTGCTGGTGCTGGTGTTCAGCTATGACCTGAATGTCCTTTCTCTGGGGGAAGAAATCGCTGCCAGCCTTGGGATGCGTGTGGTGGTGGTACGGTTTTTGTTCATCGTTATCGCGTCCCTGCTGGCAGGTTCTGCTGTTAGTTTCGCGGGGCTGCTGGGTTTCATCGGGCTCATTGTGCCCCATATTTGCCGCAGATTTGCCGGCGGTGATAACCGTCTGGTCATTCCCTGCGCGGCACTGTTGGGAGCGGTTTTTGCGCTGGTCTGCGACGCTTTAGGCAAATGGGTATTTGCGCCCTTTGAATTGCCTGTGGGCATCATACTGGCACTGCTGGGCGGACCCTTCTTCCTGTTCCTGCTTCTGAAAGGCGGAAGGGGGAAAATCTATGACTGAATCCGTACTGACATTTTCCAACATTGCCACGGGCTACGGCAGCAAAAAAATATTGGAGGATATCACCTTGGACGTGAAAAGAGGGGAAATCCTCACGCTGGCAGGACCAAATGGCTGCGGTAAATCCACGTTGCTGAAGGCTGCCGCCAGACAACTGCCTTTGATGGCAGGGGAAATCATGCTCTTTGGCAGAAAATTAGATGATTTTTCCCAGAAAGAGATGGCAAAACAGGCGGCACTCCTGCCCCAGAGCCGCAGCATTCCGGGTATTCCTGTGGAACAGCTGGTGCTTCACGGCAGATTTCCTTATCTGGGGCTTTCCAGACGTCCCGGCAAAGAAGATAAAGAAAAAGTGGCGGAAGCCATGGAACTGGCAGGGGTGGCGGATATGCGTCATCGTGACTTGCGTTCCCTGTCCGGCGGCGAGCGGCAGAAAGCCTATCTGGCTATGGTCATTGCCCAGGATACGGATTTGATTTTCTTGGACGAGCCTACCACGTATCTGGATATCGGCAAGCAGTTTGAGATATTGGAACTGATCCGCAGACTGAACCGCGAGAGCAAAACCATCGTCATGGTGCTTCATGACCTTGCCCATGCTCTCACTTATAGCCACCGCATTGCTGTTATGGAAAAAGGACGGCTTTTGGCGGTGCAGCAGCCAGAGGAACTGTTCCAAAGTGGACTGCTCAACGACGTTTTCGGCGTAGAGGGTCACTGGGCAGCGGAAGAAAAAACATATTATTTCACACCCCATCATAAATGAGAAAAAAGCTGAAATCTAAAGCAACTTCCCCTTAAGAAAACATTGATTTTCGCTTTCTTGATTTCTTAAGGGGGATTGCGACGGCTATCTTTATAAGAAAACATAACAAAAAATTTTCATAAAATAAGAAAGCTAAAATCCTTTGTCATCATAAGGATTTTGGCTTTCTTTGTTTTCTTATGAAGATGCCCCTAAGGATTTCGTGCTTTTTCTGGATTTGCGGCAGATTTTGCCGTACAATGGAAGCAGATTCACAGAGAACGGAGGAAAAAGTTATGACAGAAGTGGTAGCGGCCCTCATTTGGGATGGTGACCGTTTTTTGATTTGCCAGCGTCCTGCCCATAAGGCAAGGGGACTGCTGTGGGAATTTGTAGGCGGCAAAGTGGAGCCGGGAGAAACAAAGGAAGATGCCCTCATCCGGGAATGTCGGGAAGAACTGGACATCACCCTTTCCGTAGGGGATGTGTTCATGGAAGTGACCCACGAATACCCTGACCTGACGGTGCATCTGACACTGTTCCACGCCAGAATTGCCGCAGGTGTTCCAAAGAAACTGGAGCATGTGGACTTACAGTGGATTACGCCGGCGGAAATCGGGAAATTTGATTTCTGCCCTGCCGATGAGGAGATTTTGGAACGGCTGAAAAAAGGGGAGAGATAAAGCAACTTCCCCTTAAGAAAACATTGATTTTCGCTTCCTTGATTTCTTAAGGGGAATTGCGATGGCTATCTTCGTGAGAAAACATAACAACGAAAATCTTTATAAAAAAAAGCCAAAATCCTTTGTTATCATAAGGATTTCAGCTTTCTTTGTTTTCTTATGAAGATGCCCCTGGGGGTACGGTTCCTTTTTCCTTTTGGAAAGAAAGAAGGGATTTGATGAAATCCGATGTGACCATTATGGATTTTACAGGCATTTATGAGAAGGAGCGTTTTTACCGGGGGGTTCATGTGCATTGGATTGACTGCCGGGATATACAGGGCACCAACTGCTACTGTGACAAAGAAGGGGAACAGGCCTTACGCCGGAAGATTGCCCCGTATTCCGCGGAAGCCATCCATTTCATAGACTCCGGTAATTACCATTATATGACGAAGCTGTGGACGGAAAAACTGCGGGAGCCTTTTGTGCTGGCTGTGGCAGACCATCACCCGGACATGCAGCCGCCTTTGTTTCAGGAATTGCTGTCCTGCGGCTGTTGGGTCAATGGGGTGCTGGATAGAAATCCTTATGTGCAGAAGGTGGTGCTGCTGGGTGCTGACAAGGAACTGGTGGCAGCTGTGCCGGAGCCTTACCGCAGCCGTATGGTGGCTTATGAGGAAAGCCAGATTGCAGAAGGCGACCGTTGGGAAAGCTGTTTCCCTAAGGATTTGCCTGTCTATCTGTCCATTGATAAGGATATCCTTTCACCTTCTCAGGTACATACCAATTGGCAGCAGGGTACGCTGACTTTTTCTCAGCTTCAGAACGTGATTCTGGAATTGTTCCACCGTTGCCGAGTGCTGGGGGCGGATATCTGCGGCGAATGTGCCGATGCGCTCTTTCATGCTGCCGACGATAAAGTGATTTTGCAGGATGATTCCGTCAATGGCAGACTGCTTCATATCCTCATGGCATTGGGAAAGGAAGGAAAAGCTTGATTTTTCAAGCTTTTTCCCATGCCAAAAATTTTTTTAAAAAAATTAGCACTCACCTCTTGACAATGCTAACAAATGGTGCTAAGATACAGTCGAACAAAGGAAAGGTACTAAAAGAAAAAAGGCACCTGTGCCCGCGTCCGAAAAGAGAAAAACAACACCTTCGGAATTCTCCGACCGTGCTGATTCAAACATGTAAATGTCATTTATGAAGGGAGATATGACTTATGATGATGATGCATAACTTTTTTGGAGATAACCTGTTTGACAACGAAAACTGGTCCGATACCTCTTTCGACAGAGAATTTTTCGCAAAAATGAATCCTTTGTACGGCAAACACGCAAAAGATGTCATGCTGACAGATGTAAGAAGAACAGAAGACAAATATGAAGTGGTTATGAATTTGCCCGGCTTCAAAAAAGAAGACGTACAGATTAACCTGAATAAAGGTTACCTGACCATTTCCGCTACGAAAAAAGAAGAAAAGAAAGAAGAAGATGGCATTTATCTGCGTCAGGAACGTTACGCAGGCTCCATGCGCCGTACCTTCTATGTAGGTGACCATATGACACCTGACGATGTACAGGCAAAATATGAAGACGGCGTTTTGACACTGACACTGCCTAGAAAAGAAGCACCTCAGGTTGAACATGACGGCAGAATCGCCATTGAAGGCTGATGAGGAACCCATCAGCAGGAGATAAATAATCAGCAGGCACGGCACCGAAAGGTGCCGTGCTTTTTTCTTTCAAAAAAGAAGAAAGCTGGAATCCTTTGCAGGATTTCAGCTTTCTTTGTTTTCTTATCTTATGAAGATGCCCCGAAGGGTATTCGGCTTTTGATGTGCCGGAAAATTTATGCCTGTTTGAAAGATACGCTGCCGTTGGCTGCTTTTGTCAGCTGATAATTCAGTGTCTGGCTGTAGCCGTTGGGTGCGTTGCATACCACTTTCAAAGTATGGTTGCCTGCTGTCAGTGTGGAAGTATCCAGCTGGCAGTTGTAAGGTACGGTTTTCTGTGTGCCGACCCATTTGCCGTCTACGGAATAGGTTACGGTGACAGTCTGACCGATGACATCACAGTATGCACGCAGTGTCACAACACCATTTGCGCCTGTTACCTGAGACAGAGGTTTGAAGGACTGTGTCACTGTCTGGCTGGGGCTGGACATCAGTGTGGGATTGGATTTCAGTGCGCTGTTGTATGCTGCCTGTACGGTAGCATTGTTTTGCAGAGAATAATCATAGCCACTGCCGCTGCGGTCAAAGTGGATGATGGCTTTTACCTGAGGGTAAACCATGTTCAGTGAAGTGTATGCTTCGCGGATACGGTCTGCGGCAAATGTGGTTGTATCAGCATTGCCGGACAGATAACCGCTGCCCCCTTCGGTGATGATGATGGGTTTGTTGTATTTCTTCGCCAAATCTGCTGTGTGGCTCAGGTTTTTCACAGGGTCTGCGTAATCACCGATACCGAAGTACATTTCGTTGTTGTCCACGCCTTTGGTGGGGTTGGAAGCAGACTGATATTTGTTGTTATACAGGGAAGTACCTACCCAGTCTACCAGAGAAGCATCGGGGAAGTAAGGTTCCATGCTGCCGCCAAAAGGAGAGGTGTAGTTGGTGGAGAATACCAGTGCCACGTTAGGGCAGATGGTTCTTGCCTGTTTTGCAATGCGGGTATAAGCTGCTTTGAAAGCATCTCCTGTGGTAGCAGTTGTCCAGATGTTCATTTCACCGCCGATACGCAGCAGAACGGGGGCATCGATGGTTGCCAGATACTGGAGTGTCTGCTGGATGTTGCTGTCATAAGAGCCGCTGTTGATGGCACTTACGGTGCTGCCTTCGCCGGGGAAGTTCCAAGCGATGTGGATTACATGGTCGCCGCCTTCATAAGGCTCGATGAAACGTTCATAGTCCGCTGCGTTCTGTCCCATTTCAATATAGAAAGAAACGATGGCTTCGTTCTGAGCGGCGCTGTCATTCTGTTCTGTCCATACACGACCGTATAATGTGCCGTTTTTGGGTTCATGTTTCGCACCATAGTAAGGCGCGGAAGTGTTTGTCAGTGCGTAAACCTGTGCATTGGGAGAAATTTTCCGCATACGTTCGTTTGCCATGGTTACCGCGTCATGAAAGCCCAGATAAGCCCCGTTGGTGGCTACCTGCTGCAAAGCTTCTTTTGCTTTGGTGTAATTGCCCTGTTTTTCATAAATCGGGTAATTTGCGTAGTTGACGTTGTAACGGATGGAAGCGACGTCACTGTCCAGTGGCAGGTTCTGATAATACTGCAGCAGTTTATTGCCGGTTGTGATCATCTGTGCCTGATTGTTGGCTGTCTTTGCGTTGTTGAACGCAGACAGATAGGGCCAATATCCTTTCGGGTGGGCAGCCAAAGCGGTGCTGCTCATCAAAAGGGAGAGGGAGAGTCCCAGAGCCCCAATGATTTTCCATTGTTTTTTCATAGTATCTACCCCTTTCTCATATTTCCATGCCGTTTGCATACGACAGTGGTAAACCATTTTTGTTCATTTTATATAGATAAAACGAATAAATCATAAAAATAATTATGATAAAATTTATGATTTCTCATGAAAATCTCATAAAAATTGATTTATAAGAATAAATATATCACTTACAGCCATGAAAAACAAGGCTTTATTATGGAAAAATGACAAAACATAAAAAACATTACTATTAAAAATCATTGTTTTTTGGTGGGAAAAGTATATTTTTTTCTGGGAAAAATCAGAGAAAAGGCTGTTTTACTGGAAAAAAATATATGGGAAAATGTCATAACTTCTAAGGAAGCAGCCTGGATTCATATCCTGTGTGCTCTCTGCATATAGATAATCAAGAATATCTCAGGGGAGTGCTTTTGTTTGAAAAGCTATATTGAAGAACGGGCGGTGGCAGTGGCTCAGTTTATGATCCACACCAATGCCACCGTGCGGGAGACAGCAAAGAAATTTGGCATCAGCAAATCCACCGTACATAAAGACATCACAGACCGGGTGGAGAAGATCGACCCGGAACTGGCAAAGTCTGTGCGGCGGGTGCTGGAGGTCAATAAGGCAGAACGCCATATTCGGGGCGGTATGGCAACGAAAGAAAAATACCTTCATCGGATGCAGTGACCAATCTCCCGAAGGGGAGATGTTTTTATCTGACAGGAGAAACAAAGGATATGGAAACACAAAAAGAGGACTCGGAGCTGGCTCCCTGAAGAATTCTTTTTGCCGGGGGCTGCTTTGGCTGTCTTTTGCAAAAAATCATTCTGATACAAATAAAATAGCTGGTATCCCAAAGCAAATTCCCCTTAAGAAAACATTGTTTTTTCCTTGCTTTCTTAAGGGGAATTGCGTCGGCTGCCTTCAGAAGAAAACGTAACAAATAAAATCTTAATAAAATAAGAAAGCCGAAATCCTTTGTCATCATAAGGATTTTGGCTTTCTTTGTTTTCTTATGAAGGAGCTCCCCAAAAGGATTCCAGCTATTTTTGTTTTCTGATAAAGAAATTCTTTTTACATAGGATAAAGATGGACTTGTCTGCCGTTGACGTCCACCAGACCATCCGCTTTCATTTTTCGCAGTTCTCTTGTCATGGCGCTGCGGTCAACGCAAAGATAATTGGCAAGGGCACTGAAAGAAAAGGGAATGAGGATTTCGTCTTTTCCCGTTTTCATGCTTTGCAGGCGGAAATAACACAGGAGTTTTTCCCGGATGGAACGATGGGAAAGAATCTCCACTTTTTCGCTGAGCTGCTGCACTTTTTCCGTCATAAGGGACAGGAGGTTTTCCACCACCTGACTGTGATGATGACAGGCGCGGCTGCATCGTTTGGTGATGTGGCAGGTGTCGATGAATACGATGGAGCAGGCTTTTTCGCAGATGGCAATGATCTCACCCCCGTCAAACAGGGAGAAAAAAGAGCCGAAGATGCCCCCATCTGTGAGGTATTCCAGCATGTCCAGATTGCCGTCAGCCCCAAGGCGGTTCAGGGAAACGCTGCCCGAAAGGAGGATGCCCACTTTGCCTTCCATGGGAATCTCCTCTTTTTCCCGAAATGTGCGGTTTTCCATTTCAAAACAGGTTTTCATTTGATCCAGTTCTTCCGGAAGGATGCCGGTAAAGAGAGGATTTTCCAATAAATTCATAAAAAAACCTCTTTTCTGTTGCATTTGCAACATATATTTTGCTGATTTTATGGTATCATAAGCCCATAGAAAAGTCAAAGGAAAAAACCTCAGAAATGAGGATAATTTAGATATGTAAAGGGTATTTTATAACACAAGGAGGTATGTAACATGAAGGCACCTAGATTTTTTATCTGCAAACACTGTAAAAACATCATCACTATGGTAGAAGACAAAGGCGTTCCCGTAGTATGCTGCGGCGAAAAAATGACAGAACTGAAAGCCAACACATCTGATGGCGCAGGCGAAAAACACGTTCCTGTAGTTCAGGTAGAAGGCAGCAAAGTAACTGTAAAAGTTGGCGAAGTAACACATCCCATGCTGGAAGAACACCACATCGCATGGATCTATCTGGAAACCAGCCAGGGCGGTCAGATGAAATATCTGGATCACACAGGCGCTCCCGAAGCAGTCTTTGCACTGGCAGAAGGCGAACAGGCAGTAGCTGCTTACGAATACTGCAACCTGCACGGTCTGTGGAAAGCAGAAATCTAAGCATATCAAAATAAATAGAAGAAAATGTAACAGGGAAAACTGGGTACGGGCGTGTGCCCGCCCGGTTTTCTTTTCAGAATATTTGTGAAAAAAAAGACATAAATCATCAAGGAGGCGGAAACACCTATGAAAGCAATGCAACTCAAACCTGATTTTTACTGGACCGGCGTTCTGGACAAGGACCTGCGTGTATTCGACATCATCATGATGACAGAATTTGGTACTACCTATAACTCTTATCTGCTCAAAACAGGTGACAAGACTGTCCTGTTTGAAACAGCAAAAGAAAAATTCTTCGACGATTATCTGGAAACACTTTCTCAGATCACAGATGTTTCCACCATTGACTATATCGTGGTAAACCATACAGAACCCGACCATGTGGGCAGCATCAAACGGATTCTGGACATCTGCCCCAGAGCCAAAGTGGTTGCAACACCTGTTGCCATTGGTTTCCTGAAACACATCATCAATGGTGATTTCTACAGCATTGCCATCAAAGACGGCGACGAACTGAAGATTGGCAATAAAACATTGCAGTTCCATGTGTTCCCCAACCTGCATTGGCCCGATACCATGTATACTTACATCGTAGAGGACAAAACACTGGTGACATGTGACTCCTTCGGTTCTCACTATGCACATGAAGGCATCCTGCGCAGCACAGTAACCGATACAGAAGGTTATATGCGCGCAACAAAATATTATTTCGACAACATTCTGGGCCCCTTCAAACAGCCCTATATGACAAACGCACTGGCAGCTGTACGTCAGATGGATATCGACATGATCTGCCCCGGTCACGGTCCCGTTCTGGACAGCCATCTGTCTGAACTGATGGATATTTATGAAGAATGGTGCAAAGTGCCTGTAAGTGACCGTAAAAAAGTTGTCATCCCTTATGTAAGCGCTTATGGCTACACAGGTCAGCTGGCAGAACAGATTGCAAAAGGCATTCAGGATAACGACGAAATCATCGACGTAAAACTCTATGATATGGTAACAGCCGATCAGGCAGAAGTGCTGGGCGAAATCGGCACAGCTGATGGTATCCTCTTCGGTACACCTACCATTCTGGGTGAAGCCCTGAAACCCATCTGGGATCTGACAACACTCATGTTCCCTCCTATCCACGGCGGGAAATTGGCAAGTGCCTTCGGCAGCTACGGCTGGAGCGGTGAAGGCGTGCCTCACATCATCGAAAGACTGAAACAGATTCGTCTGAAAGTGGTAGACGGCTTCAAAGTACGTCTGAAACCCTCTGAAAACGAACTGATGGACGCTTATGAATATGGTTATCGTTTCGCAGATACTCTGCTGAAGAAAGACGAAAAGAAAGCCAGCGCAAGAAGCGGTCTGGTAAGATGTCTGGTTTGCGGCGAAATCTTCGACGCATCCATGGAAACCTGCCCTGTCTGCGGCGTAGGCAAAGAAAACTTCGTACCTGTTGATCTGGATGAAGTAACACACCGCATGGATACCATGGAAAAATTCGTTGTACTGGGCGGCGGCACAGCAGCACTCAATGCGGCAAAAGCTATCCGGGAAAGAAACCAGACTGCAAGCATCATCATGATTTCTGAAGAAAACGAACTGCCTTATGACAGACCCATGCTCACAAAGAATATGTTCGGTGCCATCAGCGGCGGCGCCATCGCAAGCAAAGAAGCTACATGGTATGAAGATCACTGCATCGACCTGCGTCTGGGCGTGAAAGCAGAAGCTATGGATCTGGGCAGAAGAGAAATCCACCTGTCCGACGGCACTGTCCTGCCTTACGATAAATGCGTATACGCACTGGGCTCCTACAGCTTCATCCCTCCCATCAAGGGCGCAGATCTGGAAGGCGTAACACCTGTCCGCACCATTGCTGACGTAGAAAAGATCAACCATATGGCACTGCAGGCAAAACATGCAGTCGTTATCGGCGGCGGCGTGCTGGGTCTGGAAAGTGCATGGGAACTGCGTAAAGAAAAACTGGAAGTGACTGTACTGGAAGGCGCTCCTGAACTGCTGCTGGGCAAAATGGACGCAGTAGGCGCTGATATGCTGAAGAAGATCGCAGCGAAAAACGGCGTGAACATCGTTGTGGGCGCGAAGATTGCGGAAATCGTCGGCGACGGTAAAGTAGAAGGCGTTATGCTGGCAGATGGCACAACAATTCCCGCGGATATCGTTATCATGTCCACAGGCGTACGTGCCAACAAAGAACTGGCAGAAGAAGCAGGCATCCTGACAAATCGTGCTGTTATCGTCAGCGACAAAATGCAGACCAGCGACAGCAATGTATTTGCTGGCGGTGACTGTGCGGAATTCGACGGCGCAAACATCGCAATCTGGCCTGTAGCAATGGAAATGGGTCGCATTGCCGGTGCAAACGCAGCTGGCGACAGCCTGCCTTATGTGCCTCAGACACAGGGCATGACACTGAACGCCCTGAACACTTCCGTATATTCCATTGGTGACGTTGGTACAAAAGAAGACGTCACATACAAAACACTGGAAATCCGTGACGATAAGAAACTCACACTGGAAAAATACTATTTCCGTAACAATGCCCTGTGCGGTGTCATCCTCATCGGCGACACAAGCAAGATGGCGGAAGTCACAGAAGCCGTACAGCAGAAAAAAGCATTCCACGAAATTTTTTGATAAAATACCCTTACACAAGCTTTCGTGAGAAAGCAAAACAAGAGAAAGGAAAAGCAAGTTCCCCTTAGGAAAACATTGCTTTTCCTTTTTCTCTTTTCAAAGGGGGATTTTTCATAAAATCATGATAAAAATAAAAAGCTGAAAGCCTTGATATGAACTGAACCCAAAAAGTTAGACAATATTTTCAAATTAAAATTGTTTAAGAA
>ENA-OPVV01000635-OPVV01000635.1-human-gut-metagenome-genome-assembly--contig:-NODE-635-length-30890-cov-2.673974_pt1 | contig 30890 bp, 39 predicted proteins | sample MGYA00241500_ERZ501992 | MGnify/ENA primary metagenome ERZ501992 (study PRJEB25962, sample SAMEA2043052) | human gut metagenome | biome: human gut; feature: human-associated habitat; material: faeces...
GGATAAGGGTATCATACCACTCGGAAAGTGTTTTATAATACCCGAAAGATTCCCCATACTTGCGGTTCAGTTCCTCCACCTTAGCCTTTTCCTGTTCCTTGCTGCCGGTGAAGTTCTTTATTTCATCGATAACTGATTTGAGCTCGAAACGGGTACGCACCATCTGGGCACGGCCGCTCTTTTCTATCTCGGTCATTTCCTTCAGCGAGATGTTGAATTCGTCCACCCCCTTTTTGGCACTGAACAAATCCTTCGTCCATTCCCAGATTTCGTCACCGTACATCACAAGCAGCATGATGCCGGTGGTGAGAGCCGTCTGCCAGGAAAAGAGGGAGGAGAGTACCTGTTTCCATACCGGCGTGCCTTTCTTGCCTGACTTTTGCAACTCGTCGTATTCTTTCCGGGCACGGGCAAGTTCGTCCGTAAAAATCGGTAGGTTGTTGGATATGGCCAGGAAGAACATCTGCGGTCCCATGGCCAACGATGGCATTTCACGCGCCATCTGCTGGATACTGTTGTGAAGCCCGTTGAACTGCCGCTGTGCATTGGGAATATCCGGAGGCGTAACCTGTACGGATTCAGACTCCTCCTGCAACTGCTTCAACTTGCCGCGCAATTCCTCAAGCTGCTTCTCCAACGCATGGATCTGCGCGATATTGGCACTCTGGTCCAGATTGGGGGAAGCCGTCTCACCGGCAAGGCGCAGCCTTTCCAGCTCCGCCTCCAGCAGACTCACGGTATTACGAAGTTCCAGCGCCTCACGTCCGGCCTTGTCCATGCCGGGGGTAAGGTTGTCCTTCATCAAAAATTCAATCTCTACAGGTTTGCTCATTTCAATCGGCTTTGAAAAAATCCTACTATATCACCCGCTTCCTCTTCCACGCTCCTTCCCGCACCGGAAGTGCCGGTACCGCCCGAGGTACCCGACTTCTTGCGCTTGTAGCGGGGTGCGTCAGAAAGCATCATAATCAACGTCTGGTAATTCACACCGTCCAGGATGTAGTCCACACTCCAACCGGTCGCGGTCGCTATCTGCCACACGAAGCCGAAGGGGCTATGGGAACCCTCAAAACGGGTCTTTAACTCCCCTTCCTTGCACGGCTCAGTCTCAGCTTCGTCGGATTCGCCCGCTCCACTGATCTGATAATACGCATAAAATCCTCTGTCCCCAGCAGGTGCTCGAATGTCCGGAAAGCGGCCATCAGGTAGCGCCATTCCACGAAGTTACGGAGACACCATGCCGTTGGACCGATAAGGAAATGCCGGGACAGATAGCCCCGGCACACCGTATAGGCCAGCAGGCGGCTTACCGATTCCGTGTGTTCCACGACAAAGGCAGCTCCCGCTTCCCGGTCCAGCCGTTCCGGATCCGAAACTTCCACACCCATCTTCAGGTACTCGCGGGTCATCAGAAGCAGCCCGCGCATCCGGGGACGTTTCATTGTGACCCGGAATCGGACCGGTTTCTTTGCCCACGGCAGCCATGTTTTAGTGTGCTGATGCAGAATGACTTATACCCGCATCGAGCAGGGCATCCGCACACTCCTTCTGGATCAGCCTTACCACCTCAACTTCCATACGCTACTCCTTTTCAGTATTGGCACGGGCCGCCTGTGCCGCAACCTGAACCGTCGGCAGCTTATATTGTTTCCACTCATCGGGAACGGCTTCCGTATCGAACACCCCATAAGGCTGGGAACCGTCCTCGGGCATAGCCACTTCCAGAGTACACTCGATTTTCGCAGTTTCAGTAAGTGTCAGCTTGCCGGCAAGGTTGGAAAGAAGCGTGCCGTTCGGTATCAGTACGCTCTGTCCGGACACCAGGGAGAGTTCCCACGGACCGTCCATCAGCACGGCCGATGTAGGAGCAGTCCAGCCCACAGGAGTTTTCTTTTCCGTATCCTCCTTCTTGTAATGAAGGGAGCCCCCAAGCAGTTTATGAAGATTCTCGTAGTTCAGCTGGATGACATTGAACGTGGGGGCGATGCTGCCGTTCGACTGGGGGATAATCAGCACCGGGGTTCCCGGCACCTGCTCCGCGTTTATCTTGGTCGATTCAGGTTTAACCCCGCCCATATCAAACGAACCGGGTTCGATGTAGCCTACCACAAAGTCCTTGTATTTCACGGCACCGAGGCCGTACATAAAATTCTTGTTCATCGTTTTTTCAGTTTCATTGTTAATAACATACCGACAAGCAGGCCGGCAACCATTCCCAGAATAAACACCCGCACCGGGTTCGGAGGGCGTTTTTCCTCCGTTTGAACGTCATTTGAAATTTCGCTCCTGGTCTCGCTGCGGATACGTGTCAGTTCCGACTCATACCACAACACCAGCCGTTGCAAGCTGTCACAGGTGGCCGTCACGACAAGGGTGTCGCCGCGTAGCGCCACACCGGCTCCGGCACGCCCTTCCTTGCCATGGAAAGAGGCATTCGGGGGAAGTGAAAGAAGGTCAACAACCGGTATTTTCAGCTTCATCACTGATTCCGGAATGCCCGCCATCAACAGCCCCGCGGATGCGTTTCTTTGACTGTCCGCGTTTTGGACGGACCGGGTCGACCGGCTCGTCCGATCCAGGGTTCTGGATGTCCCGCAGCTCATAAAGCACAGGACAGTCAGAACGGTACTCGCAATCATTGGCACCGTCAATTGCCTTGCGAAGACGTGCCATTTCCCTTCTTGTCGCATTCAGTTCTTTTTTTAACGGTTCTACAATATTTTCTATCAGGATATGCGTGGCCTTGTCCACGTTGTCGATACGTACCGTCTCGGCGGCGGCGTTCGCTTTCCTGACAGTAGGCCTGATCGTTATCAGGGCAGTCAGGGCGGTAGCAAGACCGCCGCCCAGAACAAGGTTAAGTATCTCACTCAAGTCCATGCACAAATCCTCCCTGAAAAAAATGCCTATTTACCTCCTGCCTTTTTGGCAAACAGGCCGATAATCCACTGTACGAAACCCGTATCGGCAATGCCGTTCGCCACAAGGGAGGACCCGAGGCCGTACAGAAGTGCGATATACCATTCCACATCCGCCACAAAACCCGCGTCAAGCCACCACAGGAGCATCACGGCAACAATACCGGTAAGCCAGCTCACAAGCTGCGTCCAGATACCTGACATCTTGGGAAAAAGTTTCTTGATACCTTCCACCAGAAGGACAATACCGCCGGCAAAGCCGGCAAAGGTCGCGATTATCGCGTCATAATCCGTTTCCGGAGTCAATCCGTCCTGAGCGAAAGCCACGGATACGAATCCGAGCATCAATGCAAAAAAGAATAAAAGTCGTTTCATCTGTCTTTTGGTTTATTGGTTTATACCTATTGATTCAAGCCATTTCTGAACATCGAAACTGGGGCAGGCTTTAGCCGCCAGTTCGTTATGACCCACAATGCGAACATCCGGGAATCTACGGTGGAAGTCCTTCACATACTTATCCAACGCCTTCTTCTGACAAGCCGTGCGAGTGTCTTTCGGAGTCTTTCCGTCTCCGGCCACTCCCCCGGCATATACTATATGACGGCTCACACTGTTGTAACCTGTGGCTCCGTTGGTCACTTCCCAAGGGTCTACCTGCGCATCCTCGTTGTTGTCCACAAGACGCTCCACGCCCCCGTTCAGGTGAAACAGGTCGGTATAGCCCACCTGCTTCCATCCTCTTCCTCCCTGACACACCGGAGAAGTATGCCATTTACGGATGTCCGCCGAAGACACCTCACGCCCCTCCGGAGTGGCCGTGCAGTGAATTACCAGATACTTCAACTTTCCCATGCCTACGCCTCCTGTTTTGCCTGACTGACGGTTATCTTCACGGTCTTGGCCTTGTCGGAGTCCAGCGTCAGGGTGACAGCCCCGCTCTTGTCCTTGCCCGTCGTATTGGCTGCGGCGGAGATACGGATACCGTTATCCGTCGGGGACACAGTAAAGCCCGCAGGGGATGCGCTCACGCTGTACTCGCCGGATGCGGTCACGGCAATATCCTGGCTTCCGCCTTCCGGCTTGATAGTCACCTCCGTCGGATCGGCGGACAATGTCTTCTCCGCAGGCTTGAATACCGGGGACTTGCGGGTATCCAGAACCACGAACTCCTCGCCGAATGCGATATTCGTATCCGCCTTCATCAGAAGCTTGAAAAAATAAAGTTCGCTGGAGTTCATCCACTTGTCGATCTGAATTACCTCCTCGTCATCCTGGAGGTTCACACCGGCGAACAGGTTGCCGTCAGCCGACGGGGAACAGATGGTGGCCACAATCAGGTCATCGGGCCAGGAGTTCAGCGTCTCGATGGTGATGCCTTTGTAACGCTTCTTGTTCAGGTCGGTCTCGCTCGCATTCTTGTATTCGCGTTCGGTCAGTTCGTTGTCATACTTGTCGAAGTCATCGATACTCATCAGGATACGCAGGTTCGGATTCTCACGCAACGCTTTGGGGACAGCTGCACGTACCGCCTTCAGTTTGGCAAGCATGCTGGACGTGTCGGAAGGTGCGGACACGACAACAACCTCCGTATCCCTGGCTGCCTGTGTCAGGATGCCGTCAAAAAGGTGGTCGTCATCATCGCCGAACTCACCGTTGATATAATGCCATCCGAGCTCGAACTTCACACTTTTGCTGAGTTCGTCAAGCAGAGTGTTCTGCGCTTCAGGCGGAAGCTCGGAGAACACGAGGTTGCCCTTCGGTTGCCACTTGCGCCAGATATGTTCGAACGCGCGCGGGTTGAAGGTGGTGAACGCCATGAAGTCCTCGGGGTCAAGGGATTTCTCCGAATAGTTGAAATTACCTTTCGAGTCCTCCAGTGTAGGGTTCTCCTTACGTTTCTGCAACATCCTGCCGGTCTTGATACGCGGCAGACTGATTTTCTTCTCCACTCCGGGAATAACCATGATCAGTCCTTTTTCGACAAGGTCATTTCCGGTGGTGGCAAGAGTCAGGATCTTTTCCAGCACCTCGCCGTTGTAATTGGTGTTTCTTACTACTATTGCCATAGTCCGGTTCTATTATTTACGGTTCAACTTTTCCTGAATTTCACGCATGCGCTTGTTCCACGGGCCCTCATTGTCCGGTTCCGTGCGCACATCAGTCATGACCCTGCGTTTGGGAGAGAGCTTCTCCAAGGCCTTTTCACTGTTTTCACGGTCCTTCGCCAGCAGGTTCTCATAAATCGGGCGGGTGGCGGCATCAATACGCCCGTCCTTCTCGGCGGCGTCCAGCAGCTGCTTGCGCGCGGCGGCATCATCCGCCTCCGCTTTGTCCTGGAACACCTTCAGCTCACCCTTAAGGCGGTCGACTTCCGCATTCAGGGAGGGCACTTTGCCGGCTTCCGTCTCCAGAAGCCCGATTTCACGGAGGAAATCATCGTCCGTCGCACAATTCGTGAAGCGAGGACGTTTCTTGAGTTCGTCTAAATTCATGTCATTCTCGTTTTGTGGCTGTTGCAGCCGGTTATTGAATATTTGGAATACCTGTTCGGGAGTACTGTCCTCAGGCACCGGGTCAGCGTCATAAATACCGTCAATAAGCCCAAGCGACAGCGCTTCATCGGCACGAAGCCAGTGATCCCTGCCGTCAAAATACATCGCGCGGATTTCATCCTTGGCCTTACCCATACGGGTGGCATACATCTCGCAAAGGGTATCCTCAAGCGCCTCGATCTCACGGATGCAATTCTTCATCTCATCCTTGTTGCCGTAACAGCTGCCCTGAACACTGTGAAGCATCAGACGGGCGTAACGGCTCATCTGCACGGGCTTGCCGCAAAGGGCGATAACGGAGGCCATGCTGGCGGCGATTCCGTCCACGTAAATGGTAATGTCGGCCTTGCTGTTCTTCAAGGCATTGAAAATGGCGATGCCCGAATAAACCTCGCCGCCGTTGCTGTTGATGCGCACGTCCACCTTCCCGGTCAGGGCTTCCGCTTCCAGAAGCTCACGGGCGATATCACCGCTGCGCACACCATCGCCATACTCGCCGATGTCACCATAAAGAAGGATGCAGCAGGCATCGGTCCCGGGTATCATATTGAAAAATCTACTCATGTCACTATCGTTTTGGCAGGTCCTTCCCTGCAAAGTTTACGGTGCGAAATTAGGGGGATTAAAAGCCTTTTTCAAACCGCGTTTTCATCATGGAGACTTTAAAGGATTGCCATGACGCTTTAAAATGTCATCATGCGAAGCGTATTTTTTTTCGCTCCTTTTCCTTATCAATTTTGCACGTAAAAAAGGAGGTAACATGGCCGAACTTACAAACGAGCAGAAAAAGGCATGGGCGAAAACGCTCTATACCCGAGAGACGCTCACGCAGGCGGAAATAGCCGAGCGTGTGGGGGTCTCACGGGTGACGGTGAACAACTGGATAGGCAAAGGAAACTGGGAGCAGCTGAAGGCTTCCATAACCATCACACGGGAGGAGCAGCTGAAGAACCTGTACCGGCAGCTGGCGGAACTCAACAACGCCATCATGGGAAAACCGGAAGGGGAACGGTTCCCGAACGCCGCGGAAGCGGACACCATTTCCAAGCTGTCGAACGCCATCAAGAAACTGGAAACAGAAGTGGGGCTGGCAGACATCATCTCTGTATTCTCCGACCTGCTCAAATGGGTGCGGACCTACGATTCCACGCAGGCGAAGGAGATCACCCCGCTTCTGGACGCGTTTGTCAAATCAAAATTATCCTGACATGGCAAAAAAAAGACTCACAACACAGGACAGGCTCGCGCTGGACAACTGGAACGAGCTGGTGGCATCCGTGCGAGAACATTCGGACATCAACCCCACGGACACGGAAACGGAAATCAGACAGAGGCGGGAAAGGCTGGAGAAGAACGATGAGGAGTGGTTCAAATACTACTTCGCCATGTATTGCACCTGCGAGTCCGCCGCCTTCCACAAGAAAGCCACCGGGCGGATGATGAGGAACAGCCGCTGGTACGAGGTAAGGGCCTGGTCACGCGAGCTGGCGAAATCCGCACGCTCCATGATGGAGATCTCCAAACTGGCACTGACAAAAAAAATACGCAACGTGCTGCTGATCTCCAACTCGGCAGACAATGCGGAAAGGCTACTGCTGCCGTTCATGGCGAACTTCGAAGAGAACCAGCGGATCATACAGGACTACGGACAGCAGAAAAAACCGGGAGCGTGGGAAACCGGGGAATTCACCTGCATGTGCGGGTGCTCCTTCCGCGCCATCGGAGCCGGGCAGTCACCGCGCGGTACGCGTAACAAGAACTTCCGCCCGGACTTCATCCTGGTGGACGATATAGACACCGACGAGGAGTGCCGGAATCCGGAACGAATCAAAACCAAATGGAAATGGCTCGAGGAGGCACTGATACCGACCATGTCCGTATCGGGAAACTACCGCATCCTGTTCAACGGGAACATCATCGCGCCGGACTGCTGCATCAAAAGGGCCATCGAAAAGGCCACCGAACTGAAGGCGAAAGGAATCGGGCACGTGGATATCATCAACATCCGGGGAAAGGACAGGCTGTCCGTATGGCCCGAAAAGAACTCCGAGGAGGATATAGACCTCTTCCTTTCACTGGTGAGCGCGGCGGCGGCACAGAAAGAGTTCTTCAACAACCCGGTAGTGGACGGCGGCGTGTTCGCGGAGATCACCTATGGGAAAGTGCCGGCACTTTCCAGGTTCAAGTTCCTAGTGATATACGGGGACCCCGCACCGGGAGAGAACAAGACGAAAAAAAGTTCCACCAAAACGGTATGCCTGCTCGGGAAACTCGCGGGAAAGCTTTATCTGATAAAAACGTTCCTGGACAGGGGGCTGAACGCGGAATTTGTAGAGTGGTACATCAAGCTGCTGGAGTTCGTGGGCGGGAAAACAACCGTGTACTGTTACATGGAGAACAACAAGTTACAGGATCCTTTTTTCCAGCAGGTATTCCAGCCCATCGTGCGGCGGATACGCAGGGAAAGGAAAATATCACTGTACATCACCGGAGACGAGGAGAAGAAAACCGACAAGGCCACACGTATCGAGGCGAACCTGGAACCGCTCAACCGGGATGGGAACCTGATACTCAACGAGGCTGAAAAGGACAACCCGCACATGAAACGGATGGCGGAACAGTTCAAGCTGTTCAACCTGCAACTGACCTATCCGGCAGACGGACCCGACTGCGTGGAGGGAGGGAACAGAATTATAGACCGCAAGGCCAGACAGTCGGAAAAGCCCGTCATTGTCACAAGGAAAAGCACGCGGTCGCAAAACAAGTACAGAGTGTAAACTTCAATACCTATCATTATGAGCAAATTTATAGAACTTTCAGACTACGACGCGAGCATACACCGCGAGATTCTGGACGCACTGACGAGGGAGGACGACGCCGTCGTGGAGATATGCGAGGACCGCGCCGTCGCCGAGATGCGCTGCTACCTTTCCAGACGTTACGACTGTGACAAAATATTCACGGCAACCGGTGACAAACGCAACCAGCTTGTCCTGATGATGGCCATCGACATAGCCGTGTACCACATCTTCTGTATACATAACCCGAGGAACCTGTCACCGCTGCGGAAGGAACGCCACGAAAGGGCCGTCAAATGGCTGGAAGCCGTGGCGGCCGAGGAGATATCGGTGGACGGCCTGCCCCTGCTGTCCGAAGAAACGAGGGCGGCAAAATCAAATTTCCTTATCAAAAGCAACCGTAAACGTGTAAACCATTGGTAATATGAGCAATAGAAAGAAAGGGGCCGGAAAGATAACCCAAAGCGGGAACCTGCCGAGGCCCGGGCAGAAAGGACCCGCAACCATCATACTGACACAGCCCAGAAGGTTCGGTATAGACATAGCGGACTACATGCTCGCGGTAAGGGCTTTCGAGAATGTGGACTACTCCAGACGGTTCAGGCTGTACGACCTGTTCAGCGACATACTCATGGATACGCACCTGACAAGTGTCATTGAGAAACGGAAGAATGCCGCACTGGCATCTTCCATAGAATTCCGCAGGAACGGGAAGCCGGACGAGAAGGTGAACAAGCAGATCAGGTCCCCATGGTTCCGGAAGTTCATAGGGGACATCCTGGACGCCAAATTCTGGGGGTTCTCACTCGTGCAGTTCTACCGCAAGGGGGAATGGGTGAACTACGACCTGATACCGCGCAAACACGTCGATCCCGTGCGCAGGCTCATACTGCGACACCAGACGGACACCACCGGGACGTCCTGGGACGAGTACCCGGACCTGTTGTTCATCGGTTCACCCGACGATCCCGGGCTGCTGGTGAAAGCAGCCATCTGGGTGATATACAAACGTAACGACGTGGCGGACTGGGCACAGTTCGCGGAAGTGTTCGGAGCACCCATCAGGGAGTACACATATCCCACGGATGATGACGAGGCGCGGCAGAAGGCGCTGAACGATGCGGACAGCACCGGAAGCCTGTCGGTTTTCGTGCACGCGGAGGATACGGCGCTCAAGCTCGTGGAAGCCGCGAACAAGACAGGGAGCGCGGACCTCTACGACAAGCTCTGCGAGCGCTGCAACAACGAAATCTCAAAGCTGTTCCTCGGAAACACGCTCACCACCGAAGCATCCGACAAGGGCACACAGGCATTGGGAACAGTACACAAGGACGTGGAGGAGAAAGTGACGCTCTCCGACAGGCAGGACATCCTCGACGTGCTCAACTATGACATGGCCGACATATTCGCAATGCTCGGAATAGACACCACAGGCGGGGAGTTCTGCTATCCGGAAAAGAAGCTTATCGAACCGGAGAAAAAGATGTCCATCCTCACACAACTGCGCACGAACTTCAACCTGCCGGTGGGGGACGACTACCTCTACGAGGAATTCGGGATCGAGAAACCGGCAAACTACAACGAACTAAAAAAACGCCAGGAGGAGAAAGCGGCGGAAATCGAGGCAGCGAAGGCCCGAGAGACTGAAAAGACGGAAGAGGATGAACCGGATCCGAAAGAAGAACCGGAACTGGAAAAGCACGGTAAAGGAACACCCAAAGAAAAGAAAAACGCCCTTAAAAACGCGTACAACTGGCTGAAACGTTTTTTCGGGAAAGCCCCGGGGAGAGACGGGGCAGCTTTAGAATGGTGATGAACGACCTCTACAGAATGGAGGACAAACAGGTGGAAACTTTATTCTCGTTCGATGAAGAGGTACTGAAGAAAGCCCTGAAGAACATCTACAGCAAAGACTTCCACCCCCTGACGGAAATTGAGGGGAACCTGTTCGATGCCACATGGAAAACAATAAACGAAGCGGCGGACAAGGGGTTCGGGACACGGAAGCCCGATGATCCGGATTATGACTTCTACCGGGAAATCCGAATGAACAACGCCGTGTTCGCGGCTTTCAAGGTACACCGGGCACAAAACGACATGGCAGCGCTACTGCTGGACGAAAACGGCAAATTAAGGCCGTTTGAACAGTGGCTGAAACTCGTCATGCCCATAGCGGACCACCAAATGGTAGACTGGATGCGTACAGAATACGACACGGCAGTCATACGGGCGCATCAGGCGGCCGACTGGAGACAGTTCGAGCGGGAGAAGGATATCCTGCCGAACCTCAAATGGATGCCGTCCACATCCGTACACCCGGGAGCGGACCACAGAATATTCTGGGGAACCATACGCCCCGTCGATGATCCGTTCTGGAACGAGCACAGGCCGGGGGACCGGTGGAACTGCAAGTGTACGCTCTCATCAACGGATGAAGCGCCGACAGCAGTACCGGACGAAAACGGGCAGAACAAGGCACATGACGGTCTGGAAAACAATCCGGGAAAAGACGGCAAACTGTTTTCAGACAAACACCCCTACGTTACTGAAGCGCATCCGGGAGCAAGAAAAGCCGTGGACGCATTGACCAGGCGCATCAACGAGATGATAGCCGAAATGCCAGACAACCTGACGCTAGAGGAAAAAACCGACATCGCCCGCAACAATCTCAAGATAGAAAAGGCACTCGGCGTTACCAAAGGCAAGCCTATGACATACGAACAGGCAAACAAGGGAAAGGAAAATCCGAAATTCGGAAAAGAGGAAGGATACCGCGTGAATTGCCAGACCTGCACCGTGACACACATGCTCAGAAGGTTAGGGTTTGACACCGAGGCAAAACCCAACATCAGACAAAGCGCATACAATGAAATGGCAAAACAAGGTATCACATGGGAAGAACGTTTCCTGAACCGGGACGGAACAAAGCCGGATTATGACTATACCTATAAATGGCAGGTCAGAAAGGGATACCAAGTAATGAACGCAAACCGACTGAAGGAATACTTCAGGGAAAAATTCAGAGAGGACGGAATATACGAGATATATTGTGCCTGGAAAGGCGGCTCCGCACACGTGTTCTGCGCGGAGGTGACTGAAGGAAAGACAAGGTTCTTCGACCCGCAAACCGGAAAGGATGATGCAAGCAATTACATACAGAGCATGAAAGCCAACCGTGTGGGAGTGATAAGAATAGACAACAAATTGGTAAATCCCAAAATCATGGGACTATTTATCACCAAATAAACGGGAAGAAAGTGCCAGCCCCTCCTCACCGTCCACCAGACGGCAGGACTGGCCGTCGAACAGAATAAAGGCGGGAAGACCGACAGGCAACTCAAAACCATCCCCGTCAACACAGCCAACGGAATAGATGCTTCCTTCAGGGGAACTGGCTGATAAAACAACGGAGTTATAACCGTGGATGTTTGCTAATTCTGACACTTGTTCGGGTATTTCCATAACTCAAAAAGGCACATAAAACACCTTGTTTGCAAAAGTATAAAATTATTTTTTAAACTCTATAATTTATGGACATAAAAGAATATTCAAGGCTGATAAATGCCAAACGGAAAGAACTGGATGGTCTAATGAAACGAAAGATTCCGGTTATCGCCGGACGAATGGCAAAAGACCATTTCCAGGACAACTTCCGCCGGGAAGGTTTCGTAAACGGAGGATTACACCCGTGGCCGAAAGCGAAAAGGCTGTCATCTGGAAGGACGGATGCGGCCGGGAACTACGGGACGCTGCTCTCCGGGAGGAACCACCTCTTCAGCTCCGTCAAGTACATGCCGACGGACTACCGGGTAAGAGTGGCCAATGACCTCATATACGCGCCCGTCCACAACTGGGGAGGAGAAGTTCATCCGACTGTTACGCCCCAAATGCGGCGTTTTGCATGGGCAAAGTATTACCAGGCTTCAGGCAAGGCTAAAAAAGCCGCCACGGGCAAAAGAAAAGGCAAAAAGAAGGGTTCTGCCGCAAACAATGAACCACAGGAGAACCCGGAGGCATTAAGATGGAAAAGACTGGCGCTCACCAAAAAGAAAAAGCTCCGGATAAAAATACCGCAACGCCAGTTTATCGGAGAAAGCCGGGAACTGTCCGACAGGATAACGGAAAAAACAGAAAACGAAATCAGAAACATTTTAAACTTATAAACACATGGAAGAAATATTCATCGCAATCATGGAACGCATCGCCCAAAAGATGCCGGAGCTCTCATACATTGACGAGGATTACGGACAGCTCGAAACCGGAGCGGAAGAGGAACATTACCCGGTCACCTTCCCCTGCGTACTCATAGGGAATACGGAATCGGACTGGAAAGACTTCGGATACGGGGTACAGAAAAGCATGTCGCTTGTCACCGTAAGGCTGGCCGTGGACTGCTACGACGACACGCACTACACTTCAGGTACCTATGACAAAGTAAGGGAACGGCAGATGAAGGCAAAGGAACTGTACAAGGCCTTGCAGGGGTTCCAGTGCACGGAAGACTGCACACCGCTGGTCAGGGTCAAGAACCGTGATTATTCCCTGCCGGGAAACATCAAGGTGTACGAGACGGTTTATTCCTTCACGCTGCATGACGAGTCGGCCATGCAGTAAGGGGAAGGTTCATTCCCCCGTGAACAGGGAAAGCTGGACGGCTGTCAGGCGGGGTTTCTTAACCTTCGGGACGGGCTTCAGTTCAAGATCCTTCAACTCACGGCACTTGCGACGGATGATTGACATGATCCGCTCCTCGGAAATAAAAAATTCCTGCCGGGACAACACTTTCAGGGCGTCGTCAAAGCGCAGACGCTGCACCTCCGTCCAATAATAGTAACGGCGGCACAGGGCTTCATCACGAAGTTCTATCAGGTTCTTGTCTCGTCCTTTGGCCATAAATAAGAGTTATTTACTGCAAAATTAGGCATTTGGCATATCAGGAAAAAGAAAAACGCCGCAATCACAACGGATGCGGCGTTTTTTCTGTTTAGAGTGTGAACAAAATCACATGGTCATCAGTTCGGTATCGTCCTCACCCGGAATAAAAGGCTCGATACGGGTAATCACCTTGCTCTGTACCTTTACCCGGCCACTGCCCTTGCAGACAGGACAACGGGAGGAGGAAGGGGCTCCGCTCTGGTCTGTGTAGAAAACACGCCCCTTACCCTCGCAGTTCTTGCAAGCCATCACGTGTGGTGCGATGTTCTTTGTCTTCTCCATATCACAGACGGCAGAATGAAGGTTCGATACGGCGCCAGACACCGTTCTCGTCACGCTTGTGGAAATAGTAGTTCACCGCAGTCTTATACACCACATTGCTCTCACGAAAGAGGTCCATGATCTCCGTGTACTCACTGTCGAAACGGTCCTCAAGCTCGTACAGCTTGCTCACCGACTTGTAGTCCAGATCACCCTGGCGGTTACGCTCGATCATGGTCATGCCAAGTTGGTACATCGGATCGTCGGTACCGAGCTCCCGGCTCATGGCGTAACGCTTCAGGTAATCCACCAGACGCTCGGCGGCGAGATTGGCACGCTCGTCGAAACTCTTCACCTTGTTACTCCTCACTTCCAGCTTCATGTCACCGTCCACGATGGTGAAACTCGCCTGGTCATCCTTGCGGAGCTGGCCATAGTCACGCATCAGGTCGCGGAAAGAGGCGGCTTCCTTCTCCACCCAGTCACGGAAGGCTTTCACGTCATCCACAACTGGAAACAGCTTGTTCTTCACTTCAAGCATGAACTGCGCACGAAGCCCTTCGTAGGCATCGCGACGGTTGCGCTTGTTTTCCTTCTCTTCCTGCTGGAGCTGTTTCAAAAGCTCCTTTCTGTCCTGGGCGGACAGGCTTTTTAATTGTTCTTTCAAGTCCATAACTAAAAAATTAAATGGTTGTTACTGTTGTTTATTCTCACGTTTGCGGCGAATGGCGCGCAGCTTCACCTGCAACGCATCCAGCGCCTCGCAGTCAAGTTCACGGAACTCCATGCCAGTGATACGGCTGTCCCGGCAGAAGGCGTTCACCCGGTCCCAGTCGGCCGTATCAATGCCCAGCAGCTGCATCTGGTGAAGCACCGCCGAACGCTTCTGACGGAGAATCTTCCGGAGCTCCTCACGGTAAGTGGGCGGCACCAGCTTGCGTATCCCGGCCACGGCAGCGCTGTATTCCTTCAGCGTCATCTCGCGCAGGCTCGTGGTGCGGCCGTCCGTGTACTGGGAAACGATGCTTTCCTTCAGTGCGTCACGATCCGATGTCGGAAGGCGGTTCAAAAGGCTGTAAAACGCCGAATAATTCTCGGGCTTGTTTAGCTGTTTACGGGTGTTGATGTCTATCTGCATGGTTATGTCGTTCTTTTATGGAGACTATCAATTTCTTTTATGATTCTCTTTATCCTAATAGCACATAAGTAATCAAGAAGGCGTTCTTTTTCATCTTTTGTGCACTTATATCGGGTAAAAAGTTCAAATATGCTCATTACTATACTTGTTTTGATTCATTCGACAATTTCATCTATTTCATACCATTCTACATCAGAATTATTCAATCCATAGTAAGCAATAAGCCCTTTATTGTCGATAATTCCATGATATTCAGTTTCAATTGGCTTTTCCAATCCAGCCTCTTTAATTGTTATTTTATAGTGTTTATATTCCATACTTTATTCTTACAAATTAATCACTTCAACCGACACCACGCTGTTCCTGTTGGTGTTGATTGCTAAAATATATCTGTTTCCCTTCTGGCCTTTCTCGTAAAGATAAGCCCAATTCTCCTCAACCTCCACGTAACCTTGGCGGTCAACCGGAAGCCCGATACTGTTCGTGATCTGAACACGAACTTTCAGACCTTCGAATTTTTTGAATATATTACTCATAACGCTATTGTAACTACAGGTTTCTCAAGTTCTCTCAAACGTGCCTCCGGGACATCCCTCAGGATGGCGGCGGCCAGTTGCGAATCCCGCGTCTCGACAATCGCCCAGCCCTCCGTCTTTGTGGAGGCACTGATTAGCATCTGACGACGCGGCTCAAAACACGTCCAGTTCAGAAGGACGCTGCTCAACCTCTCTATCGGAAGGCCGAGCTGGTGCAGGTTCTCACTCGTGTTCATTTATAGTCATTCATCAGTTCATATTCAAATTTTCACCGAACGGAATAGTATTAATGTCAGCCTTTCTCGTATAGGCCTGCATAAGCCCCACGGAAAGCAGCATATAGACATTCTTATTCGCTTTGACAACCCCGGAAATAGAGCCGACAATATGTTCAGGCTTGCCGGTAATGATTGAGCCGGCTATCTGCTCAAGCCCGTCCGGTTGGTCCTCACTTGCCGCAACGCTCATAAAGGCACTAAGATTATTTTCCTTACAAAAGTTATCCACGTATTGGCAGAGTTCCTTTACTGCCTCTTTCTGTTTTTCTGTAATCATTTCAGTTAAATTTTAATGGTTAATAATTATATATCGAAATCGCAAAATCCTTTTTCTCGTACTGCCGGTACATCGTCTCCTCCCAGTCCGGCTCGTCCTCCTCCGACAGGTCGTTCTCCCCGAGTTCTATTTCTTTGCGGTAAATGAGGTACCGTGCCTCCAGAAAGAAGAGGACCACACGGCGCAGGAACTCACGGGCGGAGGAGATGCCATGCCTCTCCATGAAGGCGGCGATACGATCCGGACCGATGGTGTTCGTGCGGATACTCACCAGACACTGCCGACGGAAGTCCTTCAGCGTGCTGCCCTTTATCCCGAGCACGCTGTCAGCGATACGGCCAAGGTTCTCCGGGATATGATAACCGGCACCGTCGTCATCCGTCCCCACCAGCAGCTCGGCGGCAGCCGTCAGCATACCCTCCACGCTCATGCGCTGGGCGGCGGCCGTCTCCTTCAGGAACACGTACTGGTAGTTGCTCACGTAGGTATGTATGAGATAACCTTCCGGACAGCGGAACACCTCTCCGGCGGCAAGCTCCATCGAAAGGTTGTTCAACGTCACACCGGCACCGCAGCAGAAGGCGCATACCAGGCGGACGGCAAGACGCTGGCGGTTGCCCCAGCCCCCGGAAACGATGGCACGCTGTAGGCTGTCGGCAACGGCCGGATCCATCTCGAAGAACAGCACCGCCTTCTCCTGGCGGCGGAAGAAGAACGACATGTCCGGAATACGGTCCATGCAGAGAAGGATACGCCGGGTGGCAGTAGAAACCCTGCCACCGTCCATCATGCGGATATAGGACTTTACCAGGTGGTTCATCACTACCGTCATGTCGGAAAAATGATAGTCGGCAACTTTCCCGCGGAACAGTTCATGAAGCAGAACGGGCAGCTTCACAACGTAGTTGTAATATTCCTTTCTCATGGCTCACTTGTTTGAAGGTTTCCAGTCCACTGTTATAATCGCATCCAGCTCACCGCTACCGCCACACACCGGGCAGGGCACCTGCACGTCCTCGCGGCTGCCCTCTTCCGTTCCCCAGAACCAGCCGTTGCCCTTGCAGTAACCGCACTTGTGACCGGTACTGACGAAGTTCTCACGGTTAGGCCCCTTACACATATAGGCGGGAGGACAAATCTCCAGCTGTTTCTTTATCCTGCTCATGCCTGGCCTCCTTTCTGTTTCGGTCCCGCCACATTCCAATAGTCATAGGCGCCCTTCTCCCAGATTGTGTATTCACCAGTGGCCCCCTGATAACGTCCCTTACTGAAGGCGACGTAGCCCTCCACCCATATCTTCAGGTCGGCATCATACATCACGCTCGTGGCCGCATCACCTTTAGGATTCTTGCCGCGGGCATGGCTGATGAAAACAAACAGCTTGTCCGGAAACTCCTCCTTCAGCTGGATATAGTCACGGTACGTCATCTGGGTATATTGGAAGCTGTCAATGACTACGATATTGAAACTCTTATGACGCCGGAGCCTGATCTTCAAGGTGGGGATGTCCTCCTTGATGAACGCGAGGTGGCGGCTCACCTCGGCCATACCAAAGCGCCGCAGGTTGTTCTGGACAGTCAGAGAGGTTCCTTCCTCCAGGGAATTGAACGCCACACGGTCATACTTGCAAAGTTCCTTGCAGAGCTGCATCACAAAGGAAGTCTTTCCGTTACCGCTATTCCCCCACACGAACCAGCAGCCCCGGATCTCCGGAGTGTCGAAGGCGTCCTTCCATTTCCCCTCGAAAGGAAACACGTCATACTTCTTGTTCAGAATGTCCCTGACATTCAAGGCACGTCTCATGCCGGTCTTTTTATTATTTTTTTTCTCTTCTTCCATGGTCAGAACAATTTTAATTGCCGGATATTGTCAATTCGGTCAAGTACGGCCTGCCGTGCGGCACCCCGCAGTTTCTCGTGGCAGAGCATCCTGCCGAGTGCCCACAAAAGGGCATTCTCACGGGTGGCAAACTGTCCCATTTACGTCCCGGGTTGAAACCACCGCCGGAACCGCCCACCTCCATGTGAACGCCGACAACCCACCAGCCGTCCTGCTGTCCCACAAGGGCGTCCAGGTAGTCGCGACCATTCCGGTAAACGGTCACCGTCTCGTATTCCCTCAAGACTGGGTAATCGCTCCAGGGAGCGGGAAGCTGCTCGCGACCGTCGATCTTTAAGTATTCAAATTTGTTTTCCATATCCTTAAAATTACGTTTGAACGGTATTTGAACGGGGGTCATTCCCCCGTCATGCGTTTCACCTTGTGAATGGACTTCCTCACACGCCGCAAATCAAAGTCACATGTCGAAGCCTCCTTTATCACCTTATCGATGTCTTTCTTGTCAGTCACACCGTTGGCGGAACAGATCGCAAACACGTCGTTCACATCCGTAGGCTCCAACTCATAAAATTTCCGTCCGATACGGCTGTAGAACTCCTTGTAGCCGGGCTTCTGGTACCGCAAACCATTGCTGATGCGCTTGGCAATATAATCGGTACTCAAAAACACGACGCCGCATTTCTCCTCCAATTTGTTGTACAGGCTGATGAAATAGTGGAACACCGGTTCGGTCAGTTTATCCGCCTCGTCGAACACCAGCAGGGGCGCGTCCATCTGGATGATGTCATCTAATATAAGCCCCCACACCTCACGGATATTATACCCTTCAGTCCGGATCCCGACCGTGCGGGCAATCTCGCGAACAAAGTCACCTTTCTTCATGTCCTCAGAGCAGAGGATATAGAAAACCTCCTTATGCTCCTGGAGGTAAACACGGGCGGTGGTACTCTTGCCACAACCGGCCTCGCCAGTCACCCAGGTAACATTGCGCCAGCGTTGCGCGTCGGAGAGTACAGCCGTGATCTCCTGGTAAGCACCGGTCTCCACGATCTGCCAGCCGGTAGCGCTTACACCACCGACCTGCGAGGCGACATTACGGAACATCTCGTCGCTGATATTCTCATAACGGCCGTTCAGGATATTGCTAACAGTACCTACACTAACCCCCTTCAGGCTGCCAGCAGCCTTCGTCTGGCTCGGGTATTTCGCCACGTAAGCCCGGAGGCTCTCACTGATGGCGTCCTTTTCTTTCATTGTAATTTCCATAATCAATATTTTTTATCTTGTTATAAATCTGTTCCTTATAATTTCCCGACCACCTTGCGGATGCTCACTTCCTTCTTCTCAAAGCTGTCCCATGTCACGTTGCTGATGACTTTCATGTCTCGGCCGATGGAAGGACGGGGCGGCTGGCTGTATTTTCTTGTGCGACGGTCAATCTGGCGTTGCGCCTCCTTTCCGAGCCCTTTCAAGTCAGGGGTACGCAGACCGTTCTGTTCCGGTGCGACACCATGTTCGTACTCGATATCCTTGGCAACGACCTGGCGGTTTATACGCTCGTTGATGACGGCCTCCTGCTGGGCGCGGATGAAACGTTTCTCGGCTTCCGTCTGCTCCTGCTGGGCACGGTGGATCATCAGCGGGAACGAAGCCACACACTCAAAGCGCATCGCTCCGCCCTTATCCTTGTACAGCAGACGTACGCTGCTCATGTCATAAGGATCGTACTGGACATAGAACTTTTTGTAGGTGTTACGTCGGCGCCATTCCAGATCAGGCTCACCGGGGGCGGAGAAAACCTCGTAAGGGTATTTCTTTCCCTGTACCGTGATCTCGATACCGTTGGCGGTGAACAGCGACGGTTTCTCGGTCGTGTACCAGAACATCTCCACCATATCCGACACACTTACCGCATCGGTAGCCTCGTTCACGCTGGTATTGTACATCTCAATCCGGGAGATGCCGGTGGCAGGGTGTTTCATTGAATTCCACTGTTCACGGGCGGCAGTATACTGTTGCTTCAGCTCCTCCAGTGTAGGAAGGGAATCGATGTTCGCGTTGATGAATTCCAGATTCGGACGGCTTGTTTCTCTCTTTGCCGTAATGTTCTGCCCGGTGAAACCGAAACGTTTCTTCAGCACCTGGCTCTGGAAGCGGTAGAAAATATTCTCGATTGTTTTGGACTCACCGTTATACGGGGCTGTCGGACGATGGATACGGCTGATTTTCGAGAAAAGGCCCAGCGCCGTGTTCTTCTTATGACCGCCCTGGTTGTCGCAAACGATCTCGTAGGGTTTGTGCAGGCTCGTCTGGATAGCCATACGGAAGGCATGGTACTGCGCGATATAGTCCTCATTATCGCTGATGTAATAGCCAAGAAGCACTTCGCTGTAAGCGTCCACCACCTCGTACACGCTTGTAGTGCACTTGTTCCCGTTCTCATCACGATAGTAGAGGTTCAGCTTCGTACCGTCGCCATACCAGAGGCTGTCACGGCGGCCCGGAAGGATGGTGCGGTGTTTGCGGTCATAACGCTGGTGCGCCTTCATTTCCCCATAAACGGCATCGTACCACAGAGGTTCGACACGCGGGCTGTTGAACCATTCGCGGAGGCTGCGGGGACTCTTCAGGGGCTTCCAGCCACGTTCCGGAGCGACACGGTTGTACTCCTCGAAGATCTCCATATCAGTATAAACCGGAACGCGGCTGCGTTTCAATGCAACAAGGTAACGCCCGCCGTCCTCCTCGATCTTCAGCGTGTTGCTGTTGCCGTATTTACCACTCACAAGCACACCGTAGTTATCAGGACGGAACTTGTTTATCAAGGCTTTCAACCGCCCCACACTGCCCGGAAGACTATGCCCGTACACCGGACGCCATTCCTCACTCGTGACAAGCAGAAGCTCCCAAAGGTTACGGCGGAAACCGGTCAGCTTGTTATTGGATGAACTCAAGCGTTTGAACTCTTCCATCAGCGCGTTCAGCACCGAAGCGTTCCAGGTGTATTCCTTCTTCACATCCTCGGGAAGAGCGACCATCTCACCGTTCTTGTCGTAACGGTAATCCTCGAAAAAGTTCTCGGCCTTCTCGTCTTTCTTCACTATGTTACGGATCATTTCTTCTCGCATCTGTTTCTCGGGCTCGCCATGGCGCTCAACCCAACGTTTCTTGTATTTCTCGGGAAGGGAGGAATAGGCATACAAAGCCGGATTATTTTCACCACCGCCACGAGAAACGACATCCAGTTTTTCCCGAGACAACTGGCTGTTTAATGTTCCTTTGGGCATTATATCCAGCAACTCTTTGTAAGTTACACACAATATATTTTCAAAGTATTCCATCTCCCAACTTAATTATCAATCCTCCAAATTATTCAAAGGGACATGCTTCTTCAGTAATCGTACGGAATTTCCGAAGTTCAACACAATGAAAAGTTCCGGTAGCGGATGAATGAAGAAGACAGAAAGTAAAGCCCCAAAACTCATGCAGAAATAAAGCACGCAAAGGCGCTGCTTCCGGCTCAGACCGGCGAACTTGCGCAGCTCGTCACCGAATATATCAAGCAGGTCGTTTTTCATCACAATCAGGCTTTTGAATGTCTTCACCTATCTCAGTACCACCACGCTCAAGGGCGAGTTTACGGATGGAACGCGCAAGTCGGCTGTTCTTGCGAAAGGCAAGTGCATGGCTAACCATCACATTCGTACATCCTATCAGTTCGGCGATCTTATTCACCTCACCGTATTCTACCACAATTCGTCTTTTCATACTATCTAATTATTTAAATTATCATAGAGAGCGGTCGCGGACTCGAACCGCGGACCATGACCTCTCCCTTGCGGGAGTTTGGTGTGTTCTACCAACTGAACTAACCGCCCGAGAAAATTATAAAAGTTCCTTTATCGCATTCTCCGGAACACATATTACAGTCCAAATCTGACCGTCTTTCATATAATCAATATTATATTCCCGCCCGAACGTACAAACGTTATAATCCCAGTCACGAACTATACCATCAATGGTTTCGCCATTTCTCTTGATGATTCTCACACTTTGTCCTTTTTTAAATCTTGCTTCCATTTTGCTTCTTTTTAAATTCTCATTGTTACCTCAAGCCTTTTTTGTAGCTTTGGGGCGTGTTTAAACTTTAATCACGTGGCAAATATAAATCGTATTTCGCAAATTGCAAAACAATATGCGAAATAATTTCGCAAAATATAAAACAATGAATAAAAAAGAAAGATTAGAAGCTATTATAAAGCATTATAGTGATGGAAAGCCTTCTGTTTTTGCAAAGTTAATAGGGGTTGCTCCCTCAACTATAAGTTCGTGGCTGTCGCGGGATACACTTGATTACGATCTTTTATTTGCAAAATGCGAAAACATATCATCGGAATGGCTTTTGACTGGTAGGGGAGAGATGATTAACATACAAACTTCTACTTTTAATAATAAAACTACCTTGCCTCAAAAAGAAAGTACAGGAATAGAAGACAAACTATTAGCAATTATAGCTGATAAAGATGCCACTATCCGAGAGATGGCAGAGGAAATAGGGATGCTCAAACAAACAATTACACAACTTAAACAGGACAAGTCGGGGCATGTTTCGGATGCAAGCGATTCTACAGTTGCCAATGCCGTCTAAAACACGTTTTATGGGGAAAAGGAGGTAAAAACAGTTAAATCGTTATTTTACAGCAGAATATATAAAAATACAGGGGAGTAAATAAATATTATCTATATACAATTTACCCCCTACAATATTATAAAAACAGATAAATACTAAATAAGAAAAAGATATTTCCCCGCTTTATTAGAACAAAATAGACACAAAAATGAATAACCAAATGAATAACCAATCAAAACATTTCGTTTTTGTAATAGACTAAATGAATAACCAAATGAATAAGCAAGTGAATAACCTTTCCACTTTTTAAGGCGTTCAAAGCGTTCAAACGGATAAATACAGCTTTCCATCATAGTTTGACATTTATAAAGACACAAAAAAAGCCGCAAAAACGGCTTTTAATACGTTCTAAGGCTGTTTTAACCCTTTCTGGTAGTCTTTATCAAGTGCGATTGGATAATCATCGCACGTTTCGTGTATTTTACGGCTCCATCGGTCAAACCGGCATGCAACAGGCTGCTTTTGGTGATGCCGACCTGTTTCTCCGTCAGATTTTCAAAAATGGCAGAGATACTGCCAAAATAGAGGTTTTTCTTCTCATAAATCAGGTGCACATGAATAATTTTAGTCATAATATACGGTATTTATTTCATCGCAAATATACCAAATATTATCTATATGGAATAATTTGAATAAAATAAAAAAGGGAAGCGCGTCAAGTACTCCCCCACTCTACTTGCATAAACCGAACCGTTTGACTATCTTTGTATATGAGAGCTGATCTGGAAAGGTTCATGGAGAATAACCGGTGAACAACCCCGAAATCTCCCCTATCCTACCTTCAATGTAAAGCAATCCATTTGAACAGCGTTCAAACGAGGCTAAAATGTAAGCCCAATGTAAAGCGATGTAAACGTTTCGTTTTTCCAAGTCACTCTCCCCTACTTCATCATAACGCTTTGACAACCAAAACAATCAGTCATTTTCAGGCCGACCACATATTGACACGTTTCGTTTTTCCCCCCTTACGAAAGTCCGGTGCACAGTGTCCGGCTGACAGGACTGAAGCCCGGTACCTCCTACCGCTATCGGATCTGTGTGCAGGAAATATTGGAACATAAAGGAACAGAAGTAACCTACGGCAAAATAGACGGAACCGATATCTGGTCACAAGATCCTTACCGGTTTACCACCAACAATCACGGGAAACAACAAACCTCATTCGTGATGCTGAACGATATCCACGGACGCACCGATGACATTCCCAATCTGCTGGATGTGGCAAAATATAAGGAAACAGACTTTGTAATTTTCAACGGAGACATGGTTTCTCACTCCAGTACGGAAGAACAACTGTTCAACAGTTTCATGAACAAGGCAATTGAACTGTTTGCCTCAGAAAAGCCTATGTACTATGCACGCGGGAACCATGAAACAAGAGGAACATTCGCCTCTTTCTTCCAACAGTATTTTTCCGTTAAGGAACCTCATCTGTATTTTACCATGAGACAGGGACCTGTATTTTTTATCTTCCTGGATACAGGAGAAGATAAACCAGACTCAGACATTGCTTATTGCGGCATTACCGACTACGACCGCTATCGTTCCGAACAGGCCATCTGGTTGGAAAAAGTTGTCAATTCCGACGAATTCAAACAGGCCCCCTACAAAGTGGTTGTAGGACACATGCCTCCAGAACCTTGGAAAGGTGTCATCTGGCATGGTCCACAGGAAGTTCTGCAAAAATTTGTCCCCATTTTGAACAAAGCTGGTATTGACCTGATGCTCTGCGGACATTACCATGACAATCTACCGAAATATTACTATTATGAATCTTCAGATCAAGTAAAATTTCCGGTACTGGTCAACGAGAGTATCACCGTATTAAGAGGAAATGCCGATTCGGAAAAATTGTCTGTTGAAATAAAGGATTCCAAAGGGAAAAGCCTGTTTAGTAAAGTTATCCCCAGTAAGAAACAATAATAATATATTTACCTGTCATGAAAAAGAAAAATATAGCACTCATAACTTTATGCTTATGGATAAGCGGAAATCTGGCAGCCAAAGAATATCATGTTTCACCTCAAGGAAGTGATGCTGATGCCGGAACTCTCACACAACCTTTTCGCACCATCAACCGAGCAGCCCAACTAGCCTTGCCCGGTGATACTGTGACAGTACACGAAGGAGTATATCGTGAATGGGTCAATCCACTATACGGAGGTGAAAGCAATGACAAACGTATCCTCTACCGGGCTGCTCCGGGAGAGAAGGCAGAACTGAAAGGTTCGGAAGTCATAACCGGATGGAAGTCTGACAAACGTGCCAAAGGGGTCTGGCGCGCTGTCGTAAGCAACAAAATATTCGGTAATTACAACCCTTTCAATGATGAATTGTTTGGCGACTGGTTGTGGAAACCAGAAGGAACCACTTTCCATACGGGAGAGGTCTATCTGAATGATGTCTCTCTCTACGAAGCTCAAAACATAGAAAAGGTACTACATCCAGATACCATCCGGACCATCCGCGACCCACAGGGAAGCACTGCTTTCTGGTATGCTGAAGTGGGAGCTGAAGAAACAACCATCTATGCCAATTTCGGAGCAGCCAATCCCAATAAAGAAACCGTGGAAATAACTGTACGGCCTACCTGTTTTTATCCAACCCGTGAAGGTCTGAATTACATTACCTTCCGCGGTTTTCATGTCAGTCAGGCAGCTACCCAATGGGCTGCTCCAACAGCTGAACAAGTAGGTATGGTTTCTACACACTGGTGTAAAGGATGGATCATTGAGGAAAATATCATCAAAAACTCACGTGCCAACGGTATCACCTTAGGCAAAGAACGTGGAAGCGGACATAATCTGGACTGTACAGACAAACGGCTAGATGGTACACACCATTACATTGAAGTAATATTCAATGTACTCCGACATGGCTGGGAAAAAAATCAGGTCGGTTCACATATCGTACGGAACAACACGATTTCCGATTGCGAACAAACCGGAATCTGCGGCAGCATGGGAGGTGCATTCAGTGAAATCTACGGCAACCACATTTACAATATCCTGTGCAAACAACAATACGGTGGAGCTGAAATGGCAGGCATTAAACTCCACGGAGCTATTGATACCTACATTCACAACAACCGGATTCATAAATGCGGTTGCTATGGCCTTTGGCTGGACTGGATGGCTCAGGGAGCAAGAGTATCCTCCAATCTTTTCTACGACAACAGTTGGTACGATCTTTTCACAGAAGTGCAACACGGTCCGATAATTGTAGATAACAACATCCTGCTTTCCCAGTCATCCGTTCAGGAAAACGCAGACGGCATAGCCTATGTTCATAACTTGTTTGCCGGTTGTTTCCGGGGAATGGACGACGAACGCTATGTACCCTATCATTTGAATCATTCTACAGAAATCAAAGGATTCAAAAGCATCGTTCATGGAGATCACCGCTTCTATAACAACATCTTTATGGGAGGCAAGAACAATAAAGCCCAATATGGACTAAAAGGATACCAGACTGCATCCTGGCCTATATTTGCAGAAGGAAACCTGTTCTGTAACAATGCACAGCCAGCAAAAGAAGGACAAGGGGAGGTTTTGTCCGTAACTGTACCCGAGATTCAGATTGAAGAAACGGCCAACGAAGTTTATCTGATATTACCGGATGAAACCAACCATTTATCGGAAATAACAACCCAGCCTGTGGATGCTGCCCGTTTAGGAAAAGCCCGCCTTTCTAATTACTGCTTCGAAAATCCTGATGGCACCCCCGTCAATCTGGGAAAAGACTATTTCGGCAAAATACGTTCCGGACATTTCACAACTGGTCCTATACAACAAATCAATGAGAAACGAATCAAGGTCTGGTAACCACACTCATTATCCGTAAACGCATTACATCCAACGATTTTAATTTACAAAAATAGATCTGAAACAAAAACTTTTTAAACCCAAAATCATGAAACCCAAAGCAATGAAACACAAAATTTTGCTGGGATACCTCATCGCCTCATGCTGCTCAGCAGTCTCACTGAATGCACAGGTATTCCCCTATCAGGACACATCGTTACCCATCAGTCAGCGGGTAGACGATCTGGTATCCAGAATGACACTGGAAGAGAAAATATCACAGATGATGTTCAATGCTCCCTCCATAGACCGCCTGGGAATACCGGCTTATAACTGGTGGAACGAGTGCCTGCACGGGGTAGCCCGCTGCAAGGAAAAGGTTACCGTTTTCCCACAGCCGATCGGCATTGCAGCTTCTTTCAATCCCGAAGAATGGCAGAAGGCAGCCGGAATGATTGCCGATGAAGGCCGTGCTGTATATAATGCAGCCGTCAAACGCGGCAATACCTCCGAACGCTATACAGGACTTACTTTCTGGACTCCCAATATTAATATCTTCCGCGATCCCCGATGGGGAAGAGGACATGAGACTTATGGAGAAGATCCTCATTTGACAGCAGAAATGGGTATAGCCATGGTAAAAGGACTGCAGGGTAATGATCCCGATCATCTGAAAGTATCTGCCTGTGCCAAACATTTTGCCGTACACAGCGGCCCGGAGCCGTTGCGGCACAGTTTCAATGCGACCGTCAGCGACCATGACCTGTATGACACCTACCTGCCGGCATTTTACCGTCTGGTGACAGAAGCCAAGGTTTCCGGAATCATGTGTGCTTACAACCGCTTCGACGGACAACCCTGTTGCGGAAGCAATAAGCTCCTGCGCAAAATTTTGCTGCATGACTGGGGATTTAAGGGATATGTCACTTCTGACTGCTGGAGTATATCCGATTTTATCTACGGACATAAAACTCATGCGGATTCCATATCGGCTGCATCCGATGCAGTTCTGCATGGTACAGATCTGGAGTGCGGCAATATCTATAATTCACTGGATCAGGCTGTCAAATCCGGATTCATAACCGAAGACCAGATTGATATCTCACTTAAAAAACTCTTTAAGATACGTTTCCGGCTGGGAATGTTTGATCCGGCTGACAAGAATCCTTATGCACATATTTCTGAAAACGTACTTGAATCGGATGCTCACCGGCAACAGGCTCTTAAAATGGCACACCAGTCAATGGTATTGCTGAAAAACGACAAAAGCCTGCTTCCTCTGTCACGCAAGTATAAGAAAATCGTGCTGACTGGCCCGAATGCCAATAATGAAACGACACAGTTGGGTAATTACAACGGTTTTCCAACAGAAAACACCACTTTGCTGGAAGCTCTGCAAAAAGAAAAAGGTATCGAAGTCGTATATGATCAGCTTACGGACTTCACCAGAATGCTTCAAGAAACGGATACAGATAAGCTGCTGGAAAAATACAAGGATGCAGACCTGATCATCTATGCAGGAGGTATCTCACCATTACTGGAAGGAGAGCAGGGGGATGCCGGTAATGGAAAAGAAGAAGGTTTTTACGAAGGAGACCGGACTAGCATTGCCTTACCCAAAGTACAGACAGAAGTCATGAAAAAACTGAAAGAGCTGGGAAAACCTCTGATATTCGTCTGCATGTCGGGCAGTGCCATGGCCTTCAACTGGGAAGCAGAAAATGCACAAGCCATTATCCAGGCCTGGTATGGCGGACAGGCTGCAGGCACAGCTTTGGCTGACATTCTTTTCGGACGATACAATCCTTCAGGAAAGTTACCGCTGACATTCTACCGTTCAGACAATGACCTGCCAGATTTCAACGATTACTCCATGACAAACCGTACTTACCGGTACTTTAAGGGAGACGTGCTTTATCCTTTTGGCTACGGATTGAGCTATACTTCATTCAAATATAAGAAACTGGAAATTCCTGCACAAATACAGACAGGCGACAGTGTACGCGTACAGGTCACAGTATCCAATACAGGGAAACGTGCGGGTGAAGAAGTCGTACAATTATACTTGTCACACAAGGAAATAGCTCCGGAAGCTCCCAACTGTCAGCTGGTAGCTTTCAAGAAAGTCAAACTGGATGCCGGAGAAACACAGACCATATCCTTCATGCTGGCTCCCCGTAGTCTGGCGTATGTGGAAGATGCCGGTGGAGTGACTGAACCTGACGGAACAGTAACTTTCTATGCCGGAAATGTATGTCCGAGCGCTCCCCAACGGTTTACCTCTCAAGTGCTTTCCAAAAAGGTACAACTGACAGGCAACCCGCGCTATTTCATGTATTAAAAAAGACTTGCAACAATTCATTATAAACCTATGAGAAAACTATTACTTTTTTTAGGATTGATAGGAAGCCTTTTCCTCACCAATCTATCTGCACAAAACAAAAAGTTCCTGAATCCGGAACGTATCCATTACGATGGTTCATGCATGACAATTGACGGAAAAGACATGTTTATCTACAGTGCCGCTTTCCATTATTTCCGCTGCCCGGAAGAATTATGGCGCGACCGTTTCCGTGATATCAAAGCGGCTGGATTCAATACTGTAGAAACTTATGTGCCCTGGAACTGGCATGAAAGAACCATGCCGGCTAATCCGGATGACAACAGTCATTTCGATTTTGCAGATCTCCGACGCTGGCTGAAAATGGCTCAGGAAGAATTCGGACTGTACACCATTGTCCGTCCGGGTCCGTTTATTTGTGCAGAGTTTTCCGGTGGGGGATATCCTCGCTGGCTGGCACGATTCCGTCCGGTCAATTATAACGGTTTCTGGCTCAGAAGTGCTGATGAGCAGCATATCCGCTGGTGTAAACACTGGTTTGATGCTGTCTGCAAGGAGCTGGCCGATGAACAGCTTACCCGAAAACCTAAAGGCAGCAAGGGAATCATCCTCATCCAAATAGAGAATGAATACAACCACCATGGCTGTGACGGAAAAGAAAATTTACTGAAAGCCTTATACCGGTCCGTACGCGACAATGGTTGGGATGTACCCGTATTCACCTGCCTCACCAATGAATGCCGCAACAGCAAGGATGCCGAACTGTCTCAGGTATTCGACTGTGATAATTACTACGTCGGACTGTCTTCGGCTCCTGACTGTGCATACCGCATGGTCAATCTCAAGAAAGCCCAGCCAGATGCCCCGGGATTTGTGACTGAACTGCAAGGAGGATGGTTCTCCCTGGTAACCGGACGGTTAAGTGAAGAAAATTATTCAGATGCCCGTCATTTCAAGGCTGTCGGACTGATGTCACTGCTGGGCGGTGCAACCGGTATCAATTATTACATGTTTTTCGGAGGCACTCATCTGGCCGGATGGGGAGCCAGAGGGATGACCACCAGCTATGATTACAATGCAGCAATCCGTGAAAATGGTGCACGTGGACCCAAGTATTTTGAAGCACAGGCCATAGGTAAGTTTATCCATCAGTTTGAACCGCAACTTATCCGTTCTGAAGGAGGACCATGTGCTCTGGAAGGTGACAAAGAATCCCTGTTCGGCGGTGTGCGCGTGGCAGTAGACGGTACCCGTTTTGTCTTCCTGCATAATACCGATCCCAGAAAAGCAATCAAGGGAAATGTCCGGTTACTCCCGGGAAAGATGAACACCCCCACCCAGCCCATGTACAACATCAACCAGCATGGTGAGAAAGTGCTGATCAATGCAAACAACAATACTGAAAAACAAACCCTGACCCTTGCCCCCATCGAAGTAACTTACGAGTTACCGGCCTTGGGCAGTAAGGTACTGGTCATTCCGGCCGGGAAATCTGCCAAACAAGGAAAATGGTGGCTGGAAACAACCACAGAGCCCCGCCGTCCATCCAAGGTTCCGGCAGCAATCCGCATAGCCTCTGCCCAGAAAATGGAAGACAACTTTGCCAAAGCAGACTGGTACCAACTGCCCCGTCTGGTTTCCTTGTCCGATCTCGGTATCAATGATTTCCGTTATAATCTGTACCGGACCAAAGTTACTCTGGATGCCAGACAAGCCACCAGAGAACATTTTCTGCTCTTCAATATGTTCACACGTGATATCGTTTCGGCACTAGTAAATGGGAAACAGGCCAAACGACTTTTCCCCGATCATGCTGATGCTCAGTCATGGACAACCCGCGACTGCTTCCAGCAAATCCGTCCGGATGAATACGACAACCGCTTTGACGTATCAGGACTGCTGCACGAAGGAGAAAATGAAATCATCGTAGTGTATGAAAATCTGGGACATGCCCACGGATACTTCCCCATGGAAGAACTGGCCGGTATACGGGAAGCCGGATTATCTCTTACAGAAAGTGCTCTGACGCATCCACTTGAATGGGAATGTGCAACAGATATGGCCGGAATCACCCTCGGATGGAATTTGCCAGCCTGTCAGACACAAGGATGGCAAACCGTTTCATTGGACACAGCTTCCAGAATTCCGGCAAAAGGCAATGGAATACAACCCAAAAGCGAACCAAACGGACTGTTTACCTGGTATCGTATTGAATTTGAACTTCCTTCCAAACAGGCAGGAGTATGGATTCCCTGGCTTGCACGTATCCAGGCTTCCGGTAACGGATTTATGTGGCTTAACGGACATAACATCGGACGTCATTGGGAAGCGGGTCCTCAAAGGGAATTCTTCTTACCTGAATGCTGGCTGAAATTCGGAAAGGGACAAAAAAACGTTCTGGTTATGGGACTCCGTCAAACAGCTAACGGAGCTGATCTGAAAGCTATCGAAATTGCAACATATTCCAACATGGCGGAAATCAGAAAATAGACAACGACAGTAACTGAAAAACCGATAAAAGAAA
>ENA-OPVV01000644-OPVV01000644.1-human-gut-metagenome-genome-assembly--contig:-NODE-644-length-30570-cov-4.572309_pt1 | contig 30570 bp, 24 predicted proteins | sample MGYA00241500_ERZ501992 | MGnify/ENA primary metagenome ERZ501992 (study PRJEB25962, sample SAMEA2043052) | human gut metagenome | biome: human gut; feature: human-associated habitat; material: faeces...
AGAAGTGCGGCGCGAAATCATGCGAATGCATGATTTCTGTGCATCGCGAAGCGCGTTGCTGTGAACGGAGTGAGCAGTAACGTGTTCTGTTTATTGAGAGATTTATTCATATTTTCATGTTGTGATTTGACGAAGTTTCGTATATACTTTCCCTTGTAGCCCAAAGTGGATATTTTGTATCCGAGCGGGACCTGCTGCGTATAATAATGAGAGCAGGTGCCCATACATTTTTTCAAGAAGAGGAGATACGAACATGGATTACGCAAAAGAATCCTTAAAGATGCACTATGAGTTAAAAGGTAAAATTGAAGTTGTTTCAAGAGCAAAGGTTGATTCCAAGGATGCTTTAAGCCTTGCTTACACCCCTGGTGTTGCACAGCCTTGCCTTGAGATTCAGAAAGATATTAATAAAAGTTATGAACTCACCAGACGTTGGAATACCGTTGCTGTTGTAACAGATGGTACCGCAGTTCTTGGTCTTGGAGATATCGGTCCGGAGGCTGGTATGCCGGTTATGGAGGGCAAATGCGTTCTGTTCAAAGAGTTTGGTGATGTAGATGCTATTCCGCTTTGCGTTCGAAGCAAGGACGTAGATGAGATCGTGCAGACCGTTCGCCTTCTGGCTGGAAGCTTCGGCGGTGTAAACCTGGAGGATATTTCCGCACCGAGATGCTTTGAGATTGAGAAGAAGCTGAAAGAGTGCTGTGATATTCCGATTTTCCATGACGACCAGCATGGTACTGCAGTTATTACGCTTGCAGGTGTGATCAATGCGTTGAAGGTTGTTGGCAAAAAAATCGAAGACATTAAGATCGTTACTTCCGGAGCAGGAGCTGCCGGAATCGCGATTATCAAACTTCTTATTTCCATGGGACTTAAGAATGTTATTATGACAGATCGTAAAGGTGCAATTTACGAAGGCCGTGAGGGCCTGAACCCAATTAAGGAAGAGATGGCGAAGATCACAAACGCCAATCATGAGAAGGGCTCCTTGAGTGAAGTGATCAAAGGCGCTGACGTATTTATCGGTGTTTCCGCACCTGGAACCCTTACTCCGGATATGGTTCGCACTATGGCGAAAGATCCGATCATCTTTGCCTGCGCAAACCCGACTCCAGAGATTTTCCCGGATGAAGCGAAGGCAGCAGGAGCAGCAGTAGTATCCACAGGTCGTTCCGACTACCCGAACCAGGTGAACAATGTTCTCTGCTTCCCGGGAATCTTCCGCGGTGCCCTTGATGTCCGTGCATCCGACATCAACGATGAAATGAAGATTGCCGCAGCTTACGCCATTGCAGGCCTGGTAAGTGACGAAGAACTCTGCGCTGATTATATTCTGCCGGCAGCATTTGATTCAAGAGTGAAAGATGCGGTTGCGAAGGCTACTGCTGAAGCTGCCATTAAGAGCGGAGTGGCCAGGATCTAAAATTCTTTATATATCCGTTTGTTTTCTTCTGCGGAGAATAACTTTAAACGATGCCCGATGCGAATTGCCTTTGAATCCGTTCCATGCCCGATCAAAGGTGTTTTCGCAACGGGTGTCTTTTTTTCTGCGAATTCAAGAATCAGTTTTGCCATATCTGGCTGACAGTTATCCGCCTCCATTTTCGTAAACGTTCCCAACAGAATCCCATTCACCTTCTTAAAAACACCCATCTGGCTCAACTGACTTAAATAAGTCACCATCTGCGGCAGTTTTCCTCCAAAGGATTCCAGAAGCAGGATTTTCTCCCGCATATCCGGCCAGTAAGGCGTACCTGCCAGTTTCAAAAGGCAACGTATATTTCCCCCTACCACAATTCCTTCCATATGAGTCCCCCGCACAAATTCATAAGGAAAGTCATAAAGAGAAGAGGCATCTGCCAACGCAGTACTAAGAAAGTCCGTTATCTGGGACTGGCTGTGATCGTAGGTGAGATTTCGTATCTGGTACAGGACAGAAGATTTCCCTGTTCGGGCATAAATGGCATTTATAATTGTTGTCAGATCACTATATCCCCAAAAATGCTTTTTTTCGTAAGCAATGGTCTGAAAATCCAGATAGGATAAAATCTCGTTGGCCATATCTCCGCCAGATACGTCAAAAATATCCGTGACAGAATCATCCTCATAAAATTTCATAAGAGCCCCGGCACGCTCCCTGGCAGTTCCAGCCTGTCCGTTTTCATCTCCATAAAGGTAAGGGCTAAGATCTACTTCTAGTCCGGATTTTTCCAGAATCTGCACCAACATTTTTATTGTTTCGGCCTGTTCTGGCCTAAGTCCGTTGGAACAACAGACAATCCCGATTTTGCTTCCCTGTTTCATAAAAAGTAATCCTTTCTTTTCAATAAAGTGCATGTGATTTTTTTATACATGTAACTTTTTCACAGATTTTACTATCTAAAACAATGTATGAAGCATAAAAATACGCTCATTCAACACTTTTTATCTTCTTTTACATTATAAACAATAATTCCCCATAAATCCACCATTCATACTGGAGCGTGTTTGAAAAAGCATTCCCGCAGTTAATGTTCACTGGTAACGTTCCGCAATCTGTACGCCCCACTTTGCGGTATATTTTGTAGAAATTTTTTTTAGCACACTCTGGAATCCCGAAACATTTTCAAAAAGCACTGGTCAAAATTTACGAAATTGCAGTGAAAAAAATGAGAAAAAAGTGCAAATAAATTATTGACAGCTTATATAAATTAGAATATACTAATCAACGTAAGCAAAACATAATAATGAATAGATGTTTCTAAAGCACAAAAAAGGAAGGATGATATGATGCCGTTATCAATGGTAAACGAAGGAGAGCCGCAGGTGATTAAAAAAGTCGGCGGTAAAGAAGAAACCCGTAAATTCCTTGAAAATCTTGGGTTTGTACAGGGAGCCACAGTAACCGTTGTAAGCGAGATCAGCGGTAACATGATCGTGAATGTGAAAGATTCCAGAGTTGCCATTGGCAAGGATATGGCGAATCGGATCATGGTCTGAAATCCAGAAAAAAGGAGCAAGTATTATGAAAACATTACGGCAAGTTGGCGTAGGGCAGACTGTCACAGTGAAGAGACTGCACGGCGAAGGACCAGTAAAGAGACGTATCATGGATATGGGAATCACCAAAGGGGTACAGATCTATGTACGTAAAGTTGCACCGCTTGGAGATCCTATTGAAGTAACCGTAAGAGATTATGAACTGTCTCTGAGAAAAGTCGATGCAGAAATGATAGAGGTAGAATAAATACTGTACAGGATATAGTACTTTGCTGTGTGTACATAAGGGAAAAGTTACTGCTCACATATTTTTGAGAAACATTTTACAAATGTTGTCATATGAACAGTGGCAAAATCAGCACAGCATGAAATTGCATGTTCTGGAAGTGAACAGGCAATTTTTTTTACCTGATTGGTTAGCGAAACCTAATAAAAGGTTGAAACACTAACAAATGAAAGCTGATTAAAACAATCGGCAGCACAGGGCAACTAAAATCAGCAGAAGCTGTATATAATAAGCCCGGAAAAAGAAAATCTGGAAAGAAAGAGGAGGCATGAAAATGTCGATTAAGATTGCACTTGCAGGTAACCCTAACTGCGGCAAGACCACATTATTCAATGCACTGACCGGCTCTAACCAGTTCGTTGGTAACTGGCCTGGTGTAACAGTAGAGAAAAAAGAAGGTAAACTGAAAGGTCATAAGGATGTAACCATCATGGACCTTCCTGGTATTTATTCCCTTTCCCCATACACACTTGAGGAAGTGGTTGCCAGAAATTACCTGATCAATGAAATGCCAGATGCGATCATCAACATCGTAGATGGTACAAACCTTGAACGTAACCTGTATCTGTCCACACAGATCATGGAGCTTGGTATTCCGGTAGTTATGGCTATCAACATGATGGACCTGGTTCAGAAATCCGGAAACAAGATCCACATTGACAAATTGAGCAAAAAGCTTGGCTGCGAAGTAGTTGAGATTTCCGCTCTGAAAGGAACCGGAATTATGAAAGCTGCTGAGAAAGCAATCAGCGCAGCACAGAGCAAAAAGAAAACCGTTCCGGTTCACGAATTTGCACAGGATGTTGAGGATGCGATCAAATCTGTTGAGAATAAGCTGACAGGAACTGTTGCAGAGGCTCAGAAACGTTTCTTTGCAATCAAGCTTATCGAGAAAGATGACAAGATCGTAGAGCAGATGAAGAGCGTTCCGGATGTGTCTTACGAAGTAAAGGCTCTGGAAGATAAATTCGATGATGATACAGAGAGTATTATCACAAACGAGCGTTATGTATACATCTCTTCCATTATTGGACAGTGCTATACAAAATCCTCTACAGGAAAGAAGCTTACAACCTCCGATAAGATCGACAGAATCGTAACCAACAGATGGCTGGCGCTTCCGATCTTCGCAGTTGTAATGTGGGTTGTTTATTATGTGTCTGTAACCACTGTTGGAACTATTGTAACAGATTGGACAAATGATGTACTCTTCGGTGAGATTATTCCTCCGGCAGTTGAGTCTGCTCTGGAAGCTGTAAATTGCGCTGCATGGCTGCAGGGACTGATCCTTGACGGTATTGTTGCCGGTGTTGGCGCTGTACTTGGTTTCGTACCGCAGATGCTGGTTCTGTTCCTGTTCCTTGCATTCCTTGAGTCCTGCGGTTACATGGCTCGTGTTGCATTCATCATGGACAGAATCTTCCGTAAATTCGGTCTTTCCGGAAAATCCTTCATCCCAATGTTGATCGGTTCCGGATGTGGTGTTCCTGGAGTTATGGCTTCCCGTACAATCGAGAACGACCGTGACCGTAAAATGACAATTATGACCACAACATTTGTTCCTTGTGGTGCGAAGCTCCCGATCATTGCAATGATTGCAGGTGCATTCTTTAACAACAGCGGATGGGTTGCGACAAGCTGTTACTTTGTTGGTATCGCAGCAATCATCTGCTCCGGTATCATCCTTAAGAAAACAAAAATGTTCGCTGGCGAGCCGGCACCATTCGTTATGGAGCTTCCGGCATATCACTGGCCGACAGTCGGCAATATTCTGAGAAGCATGTGGGAGAGAGGCTGGTCTTTCATCAAGAAAGCTGGTACCATCATTCTTCTTTCCACAATCGTTCTCTGGTTCCTCATGGGATTCGGCTGGGAAGGCGGTTCCTTCGGAATGGTAGAAGAACTGAACAACAGTATTCTTGCCAAGATTGGTTCTGCTATCGCCTGGATTTTTGCTCCTCTTGGATGGACAAAAGCAGGAGAGGGCTGGAAGATGGCAGTTGCAGCCGTAACAGGTCTTATTGCAAAAGAGAACGTTGTTGCTACATTTGGTATGCTCTTCGGATTTGCAGAGGTTGCAGAGGATGGAGCTGAGATCTGGGGAAATCTTGCACAGGTTATGACTCCAATTGCAGCTTACGGATTCCTGGTATTCAATCTTCTTTGCGCTCCGTGCTTCGCGGCTATGGGTGCAATCAAGAGAGAGATGAACAACGCAAAATGGTTCTGGTTTGCAATCGGTTATCAGTGTGGTCTTGCTTATGTAGTTTCACTTTGCATTTATCAGATTGGTACACTGCTTACAGGCGGCGGATTTGGAATCGGAACTGTTGTAGCATTTGTTCTGGTTGCAGCATTCCTGTACCTGCTGTTCAGACCATATAAAGAGAGCAACAGCTTAAAAGTTAATACAAAGAGTATTGCTTAAGCAAAGTTCTTAAATAATTCAGCCTGTATCCCTTAAAGAGATACAGGCTGGAATTTTTATATAAGGGGAAATCACAATAGTATTTCGGTTTGGAAAAGAGATGTTCTGCAGCAGTGAAGGCGCGAACCGTTATGATTTCTCTTTATATAGAAATTCCAGCTCTTGGCATAAAATCACACAGAAATCAAAAAGGATGGCGATGAAAATGATGAAAAATGCAGTTGAAGAAAAAGCATATGAAAATCAGGAAGCATATCAGCGCACACAAATGCAGAAAGATATGATTTTTGAACGATTACGCGAACAGGGCTGCAGGATCACCAGACAGCGCCAGCTGATCCTGGATATTATTCTGGAGGAGGAGTGTTCCTGCTGCAAGGAAATTTATTACAAGGTGCAGGAGAAAGATCGAAATATTGGACCGGCCACAATTTACCGCATGGTAAATATGCTGGAAAAAATCGGCGCCATCAGCCGCAAGAACATGTACCGGATTTCCAGCTGTGAAGCATGCTGCCAGGAAAATGGCTGCACTGTAAGACTCAGCGATGATACTGTCTGTAAGCTGCCTTCTGAAGTCTGGAAACAGGTTGTAAGAGCTGGATTGAAAAATATGGGCTATATCGGAGATCAGGATATTGAAAGTATTGAGATGACCATGTCAAAGTGCAGGGCTTGAAATCTGGCAGTGACAGAATGAAGGCATATAAAAATAGCAGTTATCTTGGGAAGAAAACTAGATCTTTTTCAAACACGCTCTAAAACAGGGGAATAATGAGAATATTTCTCGATAAGCAAAATAGCACTGGGAATTTCAGAAAAACTGATATATAATACCAAAATATTGAAAAACAATTAACAACAATAACGTTTCACTATAAGGAGGAATTTAATCATGGCAAGTTTTAAATGGGACAAGACAGGACTTTTTGCAGCAGGTGTTTTATTCGGAACTGCAGGTATCAAGTTTCTTTCCAGTAAAGATGCGAAAAAAGTTTACACAGAGTGCACAGCAGCTGTTTTAAGAGCAAAGGACTGTGTAATGAAGACGGTTACAACTGTTCAGGAAAATGCAGGTGATATCTATGCAGATGCACAGCAGATCAATGAGGACAGAAAAGCAGCTGAGGAGCCGTTTGAGGATGAGGTAGCTGAGAGCGAGACTGAGTTTAAAGAAACTGAAGAAGCTGAGACAGAGGAAACTGCTGAGTAAGATGGCAGTGAAATACATTGCAAACATATTGGGGACTGCCGTTTTTGCGACAGTCCTCTTAATTGTTGCTGTTCGTTCGAAAAGTTCTGCCGGATATTTTGGGTGAACAAATTTTACTGAAAACGCGAAGAGTGTAGCGCGAAGTGATTGTGGTGAACGTAATGAACAGTAACTCTTGCTTTGAAGAAAAAGTAGGTGAACAAGTTGAAATTTACAATTAAACATGAGAAAAAAGGACGTATCAGAGTCCATCTTTTTCAGAAATATATGAATTTTACCCAGGCAGATACCCTTCAGTATTACCTGGAAAATCTGGATGGAGTAAAGAAGGCTCAGGTCTTTAACCGTACCAGTGATGCTCTTATTTACTACACCGGAGAGCGGAATGAACTGTTGAAGGCAATTCAGGCGTTTGGTTACAGCCGTGTCAGCGTACCGGCCCAGGTGCTGGAGAATTCCGGAAGAGAATTAAATGAGACTTATAAGGAGAAGCTGGTAAATAAAGTTATTTTCCATTACGGACGTAAGCTGCTTTTGCCATATCCATTGTCTGCAATCTATACCACTGCAATGTCTGTGAAATACATCTGGCTGGGGGTTAAGACACTCTGGAAGCGTAAGATCGAGGTTCCGGTTCTGGATGCAACTGCAATCGGTGTTTCCATTTTCCGCGGCGACTTCTCCACAGCCGGTTCTGTTATGTTCCTGCTTGGAATTGGAGAATTGCTTGAGGAGTGGACCCACAAGAAATCTGTGGATGATCTGGCACGTACCATGTCTCTGAACACTGGTAAGGTATGGCTTCGCAGTGAAGGTACGGAAGTGCTGGTGGACGCAGACAAGATCCAGGCCGGAGATATGGTTGTAGTACATATGGGAAATGTGGTCCCATTTGACGGTTTGATCGCAGAGGGCGAGGCTATGGTAAACCAGGCTTCCCTGACTGGTGAATCTGTTCCTGTAAGAAAAGTGGAAGGAAATTCCGTATACGCAGGTACAGTTGTGGAAGAGGGCGAGGCTATCATTACTGTAAAAGCAGTTGGTGGTTCCAGCCGTTATGAGAAAATCGCAGCCATGATCGAGGATACTGAGAAACTGAAATCCGGTCTTGAGAGCAAGGCCGAGCACCTGGCGGACAGACTGGTCCCATACACACTTGGCGGTACTGCACTTACTTATCTGCTTACCAGAAATGTAACCAAGGCTGTTTCCGTATTGATGGTTGATTTCTCCTGTGCCCTGAAGCTGGCAATGCCGGTTTCCGTACTTTCCGCTATCCGGGAGGCAGGAGAATACAAAATCACTGTGAAGGGCGGTAAATTCCTGGAGGCAGTTGCGGATGCCGATACGATCGTATTTGACAAGACTGGCACTCTTACCAAGGCAGAACCTACAGTGGCTGAGATTGTTCCATTTAACGGACAGAGTGAAGATGAGCTGCTACGAATTGCAGCTTGCTTGGAAGAGCATTTTCCTCATTCCATGGCGAAAGCTGTTGTAGATGCAGCGAAGAAGAGAAAACTGGATCACGAGGAAATGCATTCTAAGGTAGAATACATTGTTGCTCATGGTATTTCAACAACCATTGAGGGCAAAAAAGCAATCATTGGAAGCTCCCATTTTGTATTTGAGGATGAGAAATGCACCATTCCGGAAGGGATGGAGGAGCGTTTTAAAAATCTTCCAAATGAGTATTCCCATCTGTATCTTGCAATTGAAGGCAGTCTTGCAGCTGTTATCTGTATTGAGGATCCTCTCCGTGAGGAAGCTCCTGCAGTTGTAAAAGCACTGAAGAAAGCCGGATTCAGCAAGGTAGTTATGATGACCGGAGACAGTGAACGTACAGCCAGGGCTGTTGCAGCCAGGGTTGGCGTTGACGAATATTATTCTGAGGTTCTTCCGGAAGATAAAGCAAGCTTTGTGGAAAAAGAGAAAGCAAAAGGACGTAAGGTTGTCATGCTTGGTGATGGAATTAACGATTCTCCGGCCCTTTCTGCAGCTGACGCAGGTATTGCGGTAAGTGAAGGCGCCGAGATTGCAAGAGAGATCGCAGACATCACTATCGGTGCGGATAATCTGGAAGGTATCGTAATTCTGAAGCATATCAGTGACGCGCTGATGAAGCGTATTCACAATAATTACAGAACGATCGTAGGATTTAACACTGGCCTGATCCTGCTTGGTGTTGCCGGAATCCTGCAGCCGACTACATCTGCGCTGCTTCATAATACTTCTACACTATTGATCGGTATGAATAGCATGAAGAATCTGGTGAGTACTGAGGAAATTTAAATGGATGTGGTCTGCATCCCGGGTATTGTAAAAAAATCGGGTGCAGATTGCGGGAATGATTTTTCAAACACGCTCTGCGGTGAACGTGTAACTTTTGAATATATCAGAGAGTTAATGAGACTGTTTTTCATTAGCTCTCTTTTTTTGTTTTGTACTTGACAGAAATAAAGGATTAGTGTAAACTAACATCATAAAAGTTAGCACAAGCTAACTAAAGCGTAGAACTATAAAAATATATAATCAGCACCTTTTACATAAAATAAAATGTAAAGGACTGTAGCAACTAAAACATATTTCAGAAGTGCAGGCGTTACTGTGAAGGTTGTAAACAGTAAACGGAAAGCTTCTAATTTTTTTAACAAAGGGTTAGAAAAGACTAACGAAAAAGAAGAAAACATTGCCTGGAAGTTGGGTGTTTTCTCATTTTCAGAAGCTTCATAAAACCCGGAAAGGACAATTCACATGAGTATTGTAATCATCGGCGGAAATGAGAGAATGGTATATCAGTATACCGATATCTGCAAAGACTATGGATATAAGGCGAAAGTTTTTCCAAAGGAGAACGGTGCAATCCGCAAGAAAATCGGATGTCCGGATCTGATGGTTCTTTTCACCAATACAGTGTCCCATAAAATGGTTATCAGTGCATCACAGGAAGCAAAGAAAAATAACATTCCGGTAGCGCGCATCCATACCAGCAGCGCAAGCGCTTTAAAGTGTGCGCTGGATGAGCATGCGGTGATGGCATAAAAAGGTGAGGAGTTTATCATGATCGAGAAATGTCTCATTGAGCACTGTGCTCCTACCCTTGCTTCACTGAAAGCAGCCAATCTTTTCAATGCCTGCTGTGAAGAGGAAGAAAATATAGACCTTCAGATTTCCATGTGGAATCAGCTGATGAATCCCAAAGGTGTGAAACTGCTGGCACTTCGCAGCCGTGGTAACCGTTCTCTGGTTTATGTATACCGGGAAAAACAGCTGGTACGGAATCTGAATCGTCCCGGAGTTGCCCGGTTTCTGAAAAAATATGGATATGAAAATACAGAACCGGGACAGTGCCTGGCATTATTGAAGAAGCGCTTTGAGGCATCAGAGGATTTTCCACATGAGATTGGAATTTTTCTTGATTATCCACTTGGGGACGTAATTGGTTTTATCCAGAATGGCGGACAGAATTATAAATGTTCCGGATGCTGGAAAGTATATTGTAATGAATGTGAAGCATTGAAAATGTTTCAGAAGTACCATAAATGCCGTGAGGTTTATCGGAATTTATGGGCAAAAGGCAGGAGTGTTCTGCAGCTGACAGTGGCTGCTTAACATACAATGAAAGTCCCCTATGGGTGATAGCTAAAAAGCGATAAGGATCGCGGAAAAGCTGACTTTCGTTATTAAAGCGCCGGATGTGGAGGAAACAAACATAAATAATCTCGCAGGCTGGCAATAAAATTATAAAAGAAAGAGGTTAAGTGAAGTTATGAGTAAAGTAGCAGTTGTATATTGGAGCGGAACTGGTAATACAGAGGAAATGGCAAATAAAGTAGCGGAAGGCGCAAAAGCTGCAGGAGCTGAGGTAGAAGTGATTAGTGCAGATGATTTTGATGGTACAGACATCAGCAGTTTCGATGGTGTAGCTTTCGGATGCCCTGCAATGGGAGATGAGGAGCTTGAGGATTCCGTATTCCAGCCGGTATTCGAAGCATGTGAGCCAAAGCTTGCAGGCAAAAAAGTAGCGCTCTTCGGTTCCTACGGATGGGGAGACGGCGACTGGATGCGCAGCTGGGAAGAAAAATGTCAGAACGATGGTGTTACACTTGCAGCTGACAGCGTAATCTGCAACGAAGAGCCAGATGATGAGGCTCAGGCAGCCTGCATTGAGCTTGGAAAAGTTATCTGTTGATTGGAACTGCTTCTGAAAAAACAGAATATAGATTATTATAACAATAATAACATTTACAGCCGCTATTAGTGCAAATATCATACTAATGGCGGCTGTTTTGATGAAACTTAAATAAATTGATCGAAATCCTGACTAGGAGTATAATTGTGCCAGAAAAGTGAGACAGTAAAAATCCCCATAAAAGCCAAAGTTCACCCCTCTGTTCAAGGCCTTCCAGATAAGGTAAAATGAAGATTGCAAAGTGGGAGATCATCACAAAACGGACTTGTTGCCTATTGGTGACATCACTATATATGAAAGTCAGCCGCAGAGCGGGACTTTCACAGTATATTACAGTATAAGAGGAGAAAACAGAAATGGTAGTTACAGAGAAAAAATATCAGCTTGGAACAGCTGAAAACCAGGAATTTCTGCAGGATGTAAGAGATGGTTTATTAAGCTTCGGACATCAGTTTCCGTCACCAGGAGGAAGCTCCTATTATCTTGGAGATGACGGCACTCCTTGGAAAGAGCGTAACCGTGAAACATGGATCACAAGCCGTATGGCACATGTGTACAGCATTGGTTCCATGCTTGGACATGAAGGCAGCGAGGCATTGGCTGATGCAGCGTTGAAGGGGCTTAGAGGCGAGCTTCACGATGATCAAAATGGTGGTTGGTATGCAGGTCTTACAAAGGACAATGAAATTGTTCCAACCAAGCAGTGCTACGCCCATGCATTTGTAATCCTGGCAGCTTCTTCCGGCGTGCTGGCCGGCAGAAAAGGGGCAGAAGAGCTTCTGAAAGATGCGCTGGCACTTTATGATCTGAGATTCTGGAACGAGAAAGAAGGACTTTCCTGTGATACCTGGAACACAGAATTTACAGAGCTGGATTCCTATCGAGGCTTGAATGCAAATATGCACACCGTTGAGGCGTTTCTTGCCGCAGCTGATGTGACCGGGGATGAGAAATATCGCGTACGTGCAGGCAGGATCATCGACCGTGTTCTGATATGGGCAAAGGACAATAACTGGCGTATACCGGAGCATTTTTCCAGTGACTGGGTACCGGATCTGGAATGCAACAAAGACCGCCCGGACGACCAGTTTAAGCCATACGGCGCAACTCCGGGACACGGAATTGAGTGGGCAAGACTGATCACACAGTGGGCGCTTTCTACATATAAAGAGGACAAGGCTGGCGCAACATCATATATTGAGGCTGCCGAGAACCTCTACAACCGCGCAGTTTCTGATGCCTGGAATGCAGACGGAGCACCTGGAATCTGCTATACTACAGACTGGAACGGCAAGCCGGTAGTCCATGACAGAATGCACTGGACTCTTGCAGAAGCGATTAATGCATCAGCAGTGCTTCACCGCGTGACGGGAAAGGAGAAATATGCAGCAGATTATGCAGAGTTTATGAAATATCTGGATGAGAAGGTTCTGGATCATGTAAACGGTTCCTGGTTCCATCAGCTGGATAGGGAAAATAATCTTCTGGAAACCGTGTGGCCGGGTAAATCAGATATTTATCATGCATTGCAGGCGACGTTGATTCCGTATTATGATCCAAGCCTGTCTATTGCAGTTGCGGTGAAGAAGTGCAGGCTATAAATATAAAAATGAATACAAAGAAATGAAGTAATTTCTGGGACTGTAAATATTTAGGGGCGTGTGAAAAACGAGAAATCATTTTTCACACGCCTCATTTGGACTTATCGGGTAAGCCGGTAAATTCTGAACATATAAGGGTAGTTCAAGTATTCACGGTAAACTTCATTCATCCCACCCATCATACAGTCGTATGGTTACCTGGATATTTCTTACCACATCTTCATCTTCCAGCTCCATATCGTCGGGATCCGTAATCGGCGGCAGTTCCGGCACTTCTTCGGAAAGCTCTACAGAGATCCAGTCAAATGCAGCGGCGTTTGCATTTTCGATAGCTTCATCTAAGGTATCCCCTTCCCCGAAGCAGCCCTCAAGGTCAGGAAAAGTTCCTTTATAACGTCCGTCTTCTGTTTTTTTAAAGACAGCAGGATATACAAATTTCATGATAAACCTCCCGGAATAATTTTTGCAGATAATTGTAGCTGCTTGATTGCCTCGCAGCTGCAGAAATTTAATAGCGTTCTCTATTGTATTATAAGCGTTCAGATGTGGAATTACAAGTACATAGAAGGATGAAACATATCCACTTATGAAAGAAAAGTTACTGTTCAGAGGCAATGTCATTTACTTAGGAGGGTAATTCGTAAAAACATATTCAACAGCTCCATGAACTTGGTGTACTTAAGGATTCATCTGAAATCTTGGGGATTTTGTTTTAGCTAAAATTGTTTTTTATGACAACCATTTCTTTTATTTCAATAAAAATATCACAAAATATGTGTTTATGGGTAACCTTAATAAAAGTAAGCAAAAAATTTATATTTTGCTTCCCATTTATCCATAAAAGGTCTATATTAATCATGAGCAGTTATCGTTATCGATAACAAAAGCTCATTGGTAGTTTGAACCTGGCTTGGCGGCGAAAGGTTCTGTTAGGCCTGATTGCTTCGATATTATTAGCAATCAGGCTTTCTACATTTATTGCATTATTTTCAGTCCGGTTGCGCAGATCATCTCTGCATATTTTGATGGCTTCTGAGAAATTAACCTGATATTGCAGTTAGTTTTCGGGAACGATCCGGTAATTCAATATGCTGGGAAATGGCAGAACAGTAATTATGTATGATCACTCGGGCAAATACTTCCTGAACGATATATGTATATTTCTTACTATGGAATGCTTTCAAACATAACGGATATTTTAAATCACGGTATGCGGTTTCCTTGGACCATCGGAGATGATAGAGTTCCTTGAGGTCATCCATATCAAATTCAATATATAGATGGCAAGAAACATGAACAGGGAAACACTTGAACAGAAAATAGCAAAAACAGAGAATGCAATCAGCCGGAACCGTGAACAGTATGATCGCCTGACAGTGGAACGGAAAATCGAGAGGGCAAAACAGGCGTTGTATGATGCATACGTGGAAAGCGAGCGTTCATTGGATAAAATCATTGACTTGATTCGGAATGCCGATGAATGGATATAAACTGGATTTAGTTGTAAAATTTCTGGAAGTTCGCATGATACAGGCGCAGGAAGATATTTTTTCGTTGAGTATTATGATTCCACTGCAATAAAATAGATGGAAATAGAAAATAAAAAATGTAAAAAATATACAAAAACAGGAACGAAAAATTATAAAAAACAGAAAAAGTGCAATATACACTTTACAAAAGAAAGAAAGTATTGTATAGTCTAATTAAGTTACACGAGTAACCAATGAAAAGAACAGGACAGGGGGGATGCAGGTGGCGACGAGGAAGGATGTGGCAGAATATGCCGGAGTATCAGTAGCGACTGTTTCATATGTTGTGAATCATACCAAGCACGTTACCCCCGAAGTGCAGGCGAGGGTGGAAGAAGCCATTCGGGAACTTCACTATACTCCTAATCTGGTGGCCCGGAGCCTGGTTACCCGTAAGACACAGCACGTTGCGATGCTGGTGAATAATCTGAAGAATCCTTATTATACAGAATTGCTGGCTGGAGCACAGGCGGTGGCAAGTAAGAAGGATTATATCGTATCTACGATTATGATTGATTATTCTAATCCAGAAGGTGGATTGAAGTTGGCTTCCAGAGGAGTGGATGGAGTAATTCTGGCTACCGTACAGTCCGGGGAAACGGCGAAACTGCTGGAGGGAAGTCTTCCCTATGCAACACCTTATGGAAATCTTGTATTAAGCTATAAAGAGGGGATATTTGGTGCCGTAAAGGCATTGAAAGAATATGGACACCGGGATATCGCTTATCTCAGTGGTCTTCATCTGAATATGGAATCCCATGACCGTTATCGGGATTTAGTGGAAGCGTTGAAATATTATGATCTTTCCTATAATGAGAAACTGATGGTAGATGGTAATTCCTGTGAGGAGACAGATGAAGAGGCTGGCGTACAGGCAATGCGTAAGCTTCTGAAGAGAAAGGTTCCTTTTACAGCAGTATTTGCGCTGAATGATCTGATGGCATTCGGTGCGATAAAAGAGCTGAATAAAAGAGGAATTCGGGTACCGGAAGATGTTTCTGTAATAGGCTGTGATAATGTAAAAATTGGAAGTTACTTTGTACCATCTCTTTCGACGTTAGATACTTCATCCTTTGAAATGGGTAAGTATATGATGAAAACGCTGATTGCGAGAATTGAGAACAAACCTGAACCACACAAAGTGATTGTTTCTTCTTATGTGGAAAGAGAAAGTGTAGGGAAATGTAAAAAATAACATAGCTGCCTTTTGACAAGGCAGCTACAGCGAAAAGTATTGCGAAATAGAAAGCAATATTTTTTATTTGACAAAAAGTTACACGGGTAACCCAAAAAGGGAAATCAGCATAACAGAGGGAAAAAGTGGAAAAGCAGAGAATTGTGGATAATATAGAAGAATTTAAAAATCCCGGAATGAAATATAGAAGCATACCTTTCTGGGCCTGGAATGGAAGGCTGGAGGAAAAGGAACTTTACAGACAGCTTGATATTTTGAAAGAAATGGGATTTGGCGGAGCTTTCATTCATTCCAGAGTTGGTCTGGAGACCGAGTACATGGGAAAAGAATGGATGGAGCTTATAGACAAATGTCTGAAATACGGAAAAGAAAAAGGACTGGAATTATGGATATATGATGAGGACCGGTGGCCCTCAGGAACAGCAGGTGGTCAGGTAACTGCCAAAAAGGAAAACAGAAGCAAGCGTTTGCAGCTTACAATACTGGAATCAGAAGCTGTCAGAGATTTTGTGGCAGAAAACAGAGAAAAAATAGCCGGGTTATATAGTTGTTTCTTAGAAGGCCATGAATATAGAAGCTTACAGCGATTGAATCTGGAAAATCTGGCAGATGCAGTTACAAAAGAATCAGGTCAAAAGGTTCTTGCAATTACTATAAAAGACTCTGATTTCAGCGATAATTACAATGGCTACACTTATCTGGATACTATGAAGGAAAGTGCTGTGATGAATTATCTTGAGGAAACACATGACCGGTATGAGAAAGAACTTTCCAAGGAGAGCCTTTCCTGTATGAAGGGGATTTTTACAGATGAGCCACACAGAGGTGCATTTCTCTGTGACTTTTCCGAAGGAAACCAGAAATCCATTCCTTATACAGACGAATTGTTTGAGGCATTTCAAGAGAAATACGGGTATGATCTGAAACCGGAGCTTCCTGATATTTTTCTCAGGAAACAAGGACAGCCCTTTTCTAGAGCTGCGTTTGATTATGTGGAACTGGCTCAGGAATTGTTTCTGAAAAATTACATGAAAATATATGCGGATCGCTGTCACAGGTATGGGTGGGAATTTACGGGGCATCTGCTCCACGAAGATTCTCTTTCCTCTCAAACCTGTATGCTGGGTTCACTGATGATTGGATATGAATATATGGATATTCCGGGAATCGATCTGCTGGGAGAGCAAAATGATTGCTGGTGGATTGGGAAACAGTTGAGCTCTGTAGCTCATCAGCTGGACAAAAAGAAAATGCTTACCGAGCTGTTCGGATGTACCGGCTGGCAGATGAAGTTCCAGAATTATAAGGAAATTGGAGACTGGCAGGCCATGATGGGAATCAATCTGTTCTGCCCACACCTTTCCTGGTACACTATGGAAGGAGAAAATAAGCGGGATTATCCAGCTAGTATTTTTTATCAGTCTGCCTGGTACAAAAAATATAAATATATCGAAGATTACTTTGCGAGAATCCATATGTGTACAGAAGGAAAGCCTGCTGACTGCAGACTCATGGTATTAAATCCCATTGGTTCCATATGGGCGAGGGCATATAGTGGGAGTTTCCGTTGGCTGATGGCTGAGGATGCGGGGATCCAATCCATTGAAAATCAGTATCAGGAAACTTTCCGGATTTTGATGAGAGCAGGAATTGATTTTGACTATGGAGACGAGTGGATTCTGTCAGAGCATGGAAGTGCAAAAAATGGAAAGCTTCAGGTTGGAAACTGCACTTACGAAAAAATTCTTCTCTCAGGAGTAGAAACCATAAAAGAAAGCACCTGGAAGCTCTTATATGATTTTGAGGAGCAGGGAGGAAAGCTGGTTATCGCAGGAAAGATACCAGAACGGATCCATACACAGCTGGATGAGCGGATGGAACGGATTACCCAAAAGGCAACTAAGGTTCCTTTTGAAGAAGAGAAAATAAAGGAAGCCTGTAGGCCGGAAGATCCTCTTTACATTCTGGAAAATCATGGCAAAAATATTTTCCTCCAGAGTTACCAGAAAGAAAAACAGATTACGTTTCTTCTTTTGAACATGGATAGAGAAAATAAAGAGGAAAATATAGAGCTTACAGTAGGAGAAGGAAAGCTGGAGCAACTGGATGCGAGAACTGGGACGATTTCTCCTGTCATAGCACAGAAAAATTCTAATTCGGCTGGCGCGGACAGGCAGAAGCTCTGTTTTGATCTGGAGCCAGGAGAAGAAAGAATTTATGTTTTACATATAGAAAAGGAGCCTTCTTTTTTTACGGAAGAGGTTACTCGCAAAACCGTCGGAAAAGAAGAAAAATTAGCCCAGAAAATGTTCCGTTATAAATTATCAGAACCCAATATTGCAGTCCTCGACAGGGCAGATTTTTATCTGGATGGGGAACAACTGCTTATGCAGGAAGAAGTCTTAAAAGCAGACCGGAAATTGCGTGAACGGATGGGATATCCATGGAGAGGCGGCGAGATGATGCAGCCGTGGTATGTTAAGAAATATCACAGTGATCAGTTAAAAGATCGGCATAAGGTAAAAGTGGTTTATTCGTTCTTCATCGATGGGATTCCAGATACACTGGAAATTGCAGCGGAGACAGGGAAAACAGAGATTCTCCTTCAGATGAATGGACATCCTCTGGATGAAGCAGATGGTTTCTGGCAGGATACAGCGTTTCATAAATTTTCGGTACCTTCTGGGACAGTACAGAAAGGCAGAAATTCGGTTACCGTGGAATATGAATATGGAAGAGACAGCGGCTTGGAAGCAATTTATCTGTTAGGAAGCTTTGGAGTCAGCCTTGTAAAAGAAGACAAGCAGGAAAGGGTTCATCTTACAGAACTTCCTGAAAAACTAAAAGCAGGAGACATCAGAACACAGGGAATGCCGTTTTATTCCGGGACAGTCATTTATGAACTGCAGGAAAAGATAGAAGGTGTAATACAGGTCAGAATGGAGGAAATGCCTGCGGCGGCTGCAGTTCTTCATGGTGATACAGATGAAATCGTGGCATTTATTCCTTATCAGGCGAGAATCAGCGGTCTTTCCAGTATAGAAATGATATTTAACAGGAGAAATACCTTTGGTCCACTTCATTTGCCATTGACATATAAGGAAAATTACGGACCAGAAACTTTCCTGACGGAAAAAGAGCTCTGGAAAGATGAGATGCAGCTTTATCCGCAGGGCTTACCATTGAATATTACTTTCCAAACGGAAAAGTGATAGAAATATAACAATATTATCCAAAACGGGGTAGCAAAAAAAGAAAAGGAGACAACAAATATGAAGAAAAAAGTACTCGCAATCTTTATGGCAGCACTCACTGCAACTACAATGGTCGGAACAGTAGCAGTCCAGGCAGAGAAAGCTGACGCTCAGGCTGAGGAAACCACAGAAACTGAGGAAACCACAGAAACTGAGGAAAATGCTGATGCAGAGGAAGGGGAGTCAAAAGGAGCTGACGTGGACGTTGCAACTGGAACAGATGAAAATACCATTACAATCTGTACAACCAACGATCCTGGAAAGGAAGCCGCGTGGACAGCACTTGCAAACGCTTATATGGAAAAACATCCGGATATTAAAGTGGTTGTTGACCTGAAAGCTTCTGAGAATTACGACCAGTGGGTACAGACCGCATTTACTTCAGAGGAACCTACAGCAGATATCGTAAACATCAACCTCGCAGGGGATGCAAAGAAGGGAAAATCCATCAATTATATGGAATATATTGACAATGACAGTCCATATTCTGATGGAACCTGGGGTGAGCAGTTTGACGTTTCCAAACAGACCATCAACATGGCAGATAACAGCTTTGATGCTCTTAGTCTTGATACCATACAGGTTATCTGGCTGTACAATGCAGATATTTTTAAAGAGGTTGGAGTAGAAGCTCCTAGCACATGGGATGATCTGATCGATGTTTGCGGAAAAATTCAGGAAGCAGGATATCAGCCAATTGCTATAGATGGTGATTACAACGGCTTCTATGCACAGACAATGGGCTGGCTGGCTCAGATTTATGAAGATCAGACAAACCGAAGTGATGTTGAGATCACAAGAGCGCAGGAAGGTGATTTCTGCTATGATCCGGATATTGATGGCGAGTGGAGCTATGATCCAACAGATCCAAATAATGATGATGCAGACCATGTAACCCAGAACCCGGTAAGAGCCTTCGCAGCAGTTAAAGATGGAACCAGAAGAGGCGATACAGATGGTATGAAGGCTGTATGGACAAACTTTGCAAAAGTATTTCCTGAATATGCAGGTGGAGATTCCTTCTTCGGAACAAACGCTAATGGTGCGAAAACTCTGTTCTATCAGGGAAAAGCAGCGATGATGATAAACATGGCATCTGGTATCGTTGAGTATAACAATGATATGAAAGCCCTGGATTCCGGTGAAGAAGTAGAGGATTCCGAGGGAAATGCAATTGAAAACGTACAGAAATTTACACTTGGAACATTTAATATGCCATCTATGGAAGGTGATGCGTTTGAGGCAAAGGCTAGAACCATCGAAGTATCCAACGGATTCGTTGGATGTATTTCCAAAGATCAGGCACATGATGATAAAGTAGTCGATTTCCTGATGTATTACTCATCCAGCGAAGGACAGAGCGTTTATATTGACGCAGGTCTGGAGGATGATATGGTTCCGGCAGGTATGAGCCTTGTATATAATGTTTCCTATCCAGACGAGATTCAGAATGCATTTGATTCTCTTGAACTGATCGGTAATGTGCAGAAAGACTTCAATAACCAGCTTGCAAGAGGTATCGGTGAGTCAGCTGATAACTTCCGTAATTTCTATGAATACAGCTATGATTTACTTACTGGTGAAATTGATGTAGACACATGGGCAGAAAAACATCAGGAAAATATTATGAGCCATCTGACAGATGCAATGGCTGAAAAAGGTGTAGGTGAAAGTGACCTCGCAAATCCACAGAATGAGCCTACAGGTAACTGATAAGAAAGAAAACTGACATCTTAGGAAACTGACAGTAGTTTTGAAGTAAGTTTGCAGCGGCGGCAGAGGTATCTGTATAGGCAGGCACCCTGCCGCCGTTAAAAGATGCAGGAAAGGAGCAGATTATGAAAAATAAGACTTCCAGAAACAATATAATTCTACTGGTGCTGGCAGTGGTATGTCTGATTGCAGGAATTGGTCTGCTGGTGGGACAAAGATATTGTAGCGGAAAAACGCAGGGAATTGAGAGCAGTAATATTGTTACAGGAGCGCAGAACACCTGCATCGCATATGACAGTGCAAATGAAATCCTTATAGTAGGAACGCACAACAATGAAGCTGTAGCTTTTAAAGATGGAACGGAAATCTGGAGACAGACTTCAAATGGAGCATACAGTGCGTTTGTAATTGATGCAGAACAGAATATTGTGTATGCATCAAGTGAAGATAATCATGTCTATATTTATAATATTTCCGATGGATCAGCTGTAAATGACATCAACACACAGCGCAGAATCGTGGCGATGGATGTGTCAAAAGATGGAAAAATTGCGGTGGCAACCAGTACTGGTTCTTCAAAAGCAAACGTTCTTCTCTATGATAAAGAGGGAAATGAATTATTAAACCAGAAATCAAAAATTAAGATCAATGGAATTGAATTTACAAATGACAATGAAAACATTATCATCGGCAACAACCGTGGTGAAATTATTAAGATGGATCTGAATGGACAGGAATTGTCTAAATATGCGACAAATTATACTGTCCTTCAGATAATCCCTTATGGGGAATATCACCTGGCAGTCTGCAAAAACGGCGGCTATTTTGGCTTTGACGATGATTTAAATATAATCAGACAAGGTGAGATCACCAACACGGCCCAGGCGGTTGTGACTAGCGTTGGAACTGACTCTGATCAGGAATATATTGCAGTTGGAACCCAAGAGGGATATCTGTATATCTTAGATGGCAGTGATAAGCAGATTTACGTAGAAAATACAGATGCAACCATCAATGCTTTTGCTCAGGATGGAGAGAACATTTATATGGCTGGTGCCAGTGAGTCTGTACAGACGGTTCATGTGGCAAACCTGGCCAATATGGAGTCTTATGTTACATTGGCAAACATTTTTCTGTATACGGGTGTTATTGTAACTGTGCTTGGTATCTTTTTGCTTCTTATGGCAATTCCGGGAACCAGGAAAAAAATATGTAAACTTGGAAAATCTATATGGAAGCATAAGATTGCCTATATTCTTCTGCTCCCCACTTTTCTTCTGGTCTGGTTTTTCAATTACAGAGGAATTCTTACCGCTTTTGTGAGAGCGTTTACGAACTGGTCTACCACTAACAACACGGTGGCAAAAATGGAATTTGTGGGACTGGACAATTTCCGCAGAATGTTTTCAGAGGGATATTTCCTTATTGGTATGAAGAATCTGGTCCTCCTCATTGTAACCGGAGTGCTGAAGGTGCTGACGATGCCCCTTATTGCAGCATGGCTGGTCTATGCGGTAAATGGAAACAAGAGAAAATACATATATCGTTTCCTGTTTGTACTTCCTGTAGTGGTACCGGTGGTCGTTATGGCAATGACCTGGCAGAAGATTTATGACCCAAATATCGGACTTTTAAATGAAGTCCTCGGTGTGCTGGGAATGACCGGGCTGCAGCAGGTTTGGCTTGGAAACGCAAAAACAGCTATCTGGGCGATTATTTTTATGGGATTTCCATTTATCTCTGCAATGGCGTTTCTGGTATATTATGGCGGATTTATTAATATTGGAAAAGAAATTGAAGAATCAGCACGGGTGGATGGAGCAAACCGTCATCAGATTTTCTGGAAAATACAGCTTCCAATGATAAAGCCACAGTTAAGCATTATGATTACCTTGACATTGATTAGTGTTATGCAGGATTTCAATAATATTTATATTATGACTGGCGGTGGCCCTGGTACTTCCACTTATGTACCGGCTCTGGAGCTTTATCTGAACGTAGCACAGTTTGGACGTTATGGATATGCCTGTGCTCTAGGTGTGGTTCTATTTGCATTTACAATGGCAATTACGCTGATTAATATGCGTCTTACAAGAGAAAAGGAGGTCTGAGAACATGAGTAAGAAACGTGCGGAATTTCGCTTTCAGAGTATTGTGACAGTGATCATAGTTTTACTTCTCCTGATCTCATTTGTACCGATTGCGCTTATGATCATGTTGTCTTTCAAGACAAATGCGGAAGTTTACAGTAACTTTTTTGCTTTGCCAAAGAGCCTGAACTGGGCAAATTATTCATCGGCAGTAGGGCTTCTGGGAAGAAATATGTTTAACACCGTTGCAGTTGTTGCTATTGCAGTGGTTCTGACTCTGATCCTGTCTGTAATGGGCGGATATGTTTTCGCAAGAATGAATTTTCCAGGCAAGAATCTGCTTTATGTACTTCTTATGGCATTAATGATGATTCCTGGTATTTTGTACCTGGCTCCAAACTACGCATTGGTACAGCAATATGGTATTTTTAATACCTGGTGGGCATTGATACTGCCATGGATTTCAGGAGGCCAGATCCTTGGAATCGTTCTTTGTAGAAACTCTGTGGAGGCGTTGCCAACAGATCTTTTTGAAGCTGCGAAGTTGGAAGGATGTGGGGAAATCCGAACACTGCTTTATATTACGGTTCCGCTTGTAAAGCCGATTCTTTCTACAATCGCAGTATTGAAAATGGTAGATTATTACAATGATTTTATCTGGCCGATGATGGTAATTGAGTCAAACGCAAAACAGGTTATCACCGTTGCAGTACGTGTATTTGCCGCTTCACAGTCAGCTGGAGGAGGACAGATCGGACCGATGTTTGCAGGTTATGTCATTGCCACCGTCCCCGTATTTATTCTGTTTTTATTTACTTCCAGACTTTATATGGAAGGTATGACAGCTGGTGCAGTAAAAGGATGATTTCCCAATAAGGAGGATATTTATGCAGATAACAAATCTAAGAACCAATCATTTTGAAAATCCGGTTGGATTCCAGGTTTCACCTCTTTCCCTGTCCTGGATAACGGAAGACACAAAAGGAAAAAAAACAGAGGCTGCCAGGGTGAAAATCGGACTGGATTCCCAGTTTGCCAGGATCGTATGGGACAGTGAAAAAAGAACAGATATAAATTCTGCTGCATATTTGCCGGAATTTGTGCCAGAAGAAAGAACCAGGTATTACTGGCAGGTTGAAGTATGGGATGATGCTGGAGATTTTGCAATCAGTGACAGTGCATTTTTTGAAACAGCGGCAAATAAAATTCAGGGGAAATGGATTACAGCTCCTTTTGAGAAGGAAGCTCATGGAATTTATCAGAAAATATGGGATATTCCAGAGAAAACAGAAGAGATAGAAAAGGCAAGACTGTATATTTCCGGTATGGGGCTTTATGAAGCTTATTTAAACGGAGAAAAAGTGGGAGAAGAGTATCTCACGCCATTTTATAACGATTATGACAATTGGATCCAGTTTCAGACTTTTGATGTTACCAAAATGCTGAAATCTGGCAGCAATGAGCTGGATATTATGTTGGGAAATGGCTGGTACAAGGGCAGATTTGGATTTATTGATAAGATGGATCGCCTGTATGGAGACACTCAGGCAGTAATCTGTGAACTGGAAATTGTTTTACAAAATGGGGATAAGATCACGATTCTTTCAGATGAAAGCTTTCAGTGCCAGAAATCTGCTGTGTTGGAGAGCAGTATTTATGACGGGGAAGTATATGACTCCAATCAGGCTCCAAAAGAGGATAAATGGGTGCAGGCAGTACCTGCAAAAGAGGAAATCCAGAAATGGAGTGAAAAGCTGACACCCCGTTACAGTCTTCCACTGATTGTGCATGAAACATTGAAACCTGTAGAAGTAATTCACACTCCAGCTGGGGAAACAGTCCTGGATTTTGGACAGAACCTTACAGGTATTTTCTCTTTTGTGTGCCAAGAACCGAAAGGAGCGAAAGTTCATCTTCAGTTTGGAGAAATTTTGCAGGAAGAAAATTTTTATAATGAAAATCTTCGTACTGCCAAGGAAGAATTTACATATATTTCAGATGGTACAACAAGAGTGGTAAGACCTCATTTTACTTTTTATGGATTCCGTTATATGAAGGTGGAGGGAATTGGAAATATTGAAGAGGCAGATTTCACTGCGTATGCCTTGTATTCCCATATGGAAGAAACGGGACACATTGAAACATCCAATCCAAAAGTAAACAGACTGTTTCTCAATGCGCTTTGGGGACAGAAGGGCAACTTTGTGGATACGCCTACAGATTGTCCGCAGAGAGATGAACGTATGGGCTGGACTGGAGATGCACAGGTATTTTGCGCAACTGCAAGTTTTAATATGTATACACCGGCATTTTATGCAAAATTTTTACATGATATGGAAGATGAGCAGAAGCAGCTTGGTGGATCAGTGCCGCATGTTGTACCTGACATCCTGGATCAGATCAATGATGTTCTGGAAGATCCGCAAAGAGCGAAACAACTGGGAATAAAGACAAGTCAGGAAGATAATGGAAGCGGTGTTGCCCATGCAGAAAAGGTAGAGGAAACAGAGCGCGAGGAAGAGATAGTTCTCCAAGGAGAAGAAAAAGTGATTTCTGAACAGGAGAAAAAAGAACCGGAAAAAGCTGCCGGCTCCTGTGCATGGGGGGATGCGGCAACTGTTATTCCATGGACTTCTTACGTTTTCTTTGGGGATAAAAGTCTTCTTGCAAAAGAATATGGAAACATGAAGATGTGGATAGATTATATCCACAAAATAGATGAGGAAAAATGCGGTGGAAAGCGTCTGTGGAATTATGGTTTTCATTTTGCAGACTGGCTTGCTCTTGACAATTTCCACAAAGACAGCTGTCTGGGAGGAACAGATCCCTATTATGTGGCAAGCTGCTATTATCTCTACTCCGCAGAGCTGACTGCAAAGGCAGCTGCTGCACTAGGAAAAGGGGAAGATGCGCTGCTCTATACAAAACTGGCAGAGGAAGTAAGAGAGGCAATCCGTAAGGAATACTTCACTTCTACCGGGCGTATTGCAGTGGACACACAGACTGCCATGGTTCTGGCACTGCGTTTTGGAATTGTACCAGAAGGTGCAAAGGAGCGTTTGATCCAGTCGTTGAAAACCAAACTGGAAGAAGAAAAAATTCATCTTACTACAGGATTTGTGGGAACACCATATCTTTGCCCGGTATTGACGGAGAATGGACTGGCAGAGTATGCTTATACATTACTTCTTAACGAGGATTTCCCAAGCTGGCTCTATGAGGTAAATATGGGTGCGACCACTATTTGGGAGCGTTGGAATTCTGTGCTTCCCGATGGCAGTATCAGTGATACCGGAATGAATAGTCTGAATCATTATTCTTATGGTTCTATTGTAGAATGGATGTATCGTTATATGTGCGGAATCAATCCAGATGAACACAAAACCGGTTTCAGAAAATTTACTATTCATCCATATCCAGACCAGCGGTTTGAATATGTGAAAGCAGAATACCAGTCTGCTTACGGACTGATCAAAAGTGGATGGGAAAAGACAAAGGAAGGCTGGAGGTTCTGTGTGACGGTTCCATTTGACACAGAAGGTGAATTTATTCTGGAAGAAAAAATAAGAGAACAGGCAGACGGAAACATTCAGATTTTGGTAGATGAGGAAAAAATTTTTTCAGAAGCAGAGAAGCGACTGGGTGAAGAAGGAAAAATCAGACTACAGGCAGGAAGTTATGTAATCAAGGTGAGCGTATGAAAATAAGAGAAATCATCGGAGAAAAAGACAGAATCCGCTTCCGGCTGGAGGGAGAAGCTAAGGCTGACACCATCTATACTGTGGAAGTACAAAGACCTTTTGGGGTAAAAAAAATTGGAACTTTCCATGTGAAAGGAAAGGAACAGTTACTTGTAGAAAGATATTTTGATAAGGAGGATCTTCTGACTGCCCAGTTTACAGTGCTGGGGCTGGAAGAATCAGGAAATGTGAAACCGCTGGATGGTCCTGGATTTGTAACAGATCTTGTGGGTGTGTCTGTCTTCTCGGCACCGTATCCCAAATTCAAGACTAAAAAAACATTATCTGAATGCGGGGAGGATTATGAAAAACTGCAGATTGAGCAGACGGTATTAAATATCAATCTTCCTGCGATCATGACTTTTTCTCCTCAAAAAGAAGACTTTGAATTTCAGGTAAATGGCGAGAATTATTTTTTCCTAAAGAAAAAAATTGATGAGATTGACCGTTTTATGGAACAGGCGGCAAGAAGAAAGATTGCAGTGACAGCAATTCTTTTAAACTCCCCAAGACTTTTTGATTCAACCGGGGAAAAAGAACTGCTTGATGCCTGTATCCATCCGGACTTCGACTGGGAGGAAAAAAATGCTTTTATCAGCGCCTTTTCTATGAAAACCAAAGCGGGACAGGGATGCTATCAGGCTTTTGTGGAATTTCTTGCATCCCGTTATGGATCAGGAGAGGAGAAGCGTCGTTCCCTGAAGGGAATGATTGTTTCTAATGAAATTGATTCCCAGTATATATGGGGAAATGCAGGGGAAAAGACAGTAGAGGAGTATATGGAAGAATATACCCAGACCCTTCGCCTCACATACCTGGCAGGAAGAAAATATTATGACCATCTGCGTGTTTATGTATCATTGGATCATCTGTTTAATATTTCCTATGATCAGGCTTCATATTTTGAGCAGCAGCCAAAAAGATACTATTGTGGAAGACATATTCTGGAGCTCCTCAACCAGAATGGAAAGAAAGATGGCAACTTTGACTGGAGTGTGGCATATCATCCATATCCGGAAGATTTAAATCATCCAGACTTTTATAATGACAGGACAGTTTCCTTTTATTTTTCGACTCCAAGAATTACATATAAAAATATAGAGATGCTGCCAGCCTATCTGGGGCAGGAACGATTCCTGTACAGAGGACTGGAAAGAAGGATTATCCTTTCGGAACAGGGATTTAATTCAAAGGATGACGGAATCACAGAATATCAGGGCGCTGCGGCATATGTGTTGGCGTATGAAAAAGTGAAGGCATTGTCCACTATTGATATGATGATGAACCATGCTTATGTGGATAACAAATATGAATTCGGCCTTCATCTGGGGATAAGAAAAGCGGATGAAGAGGGAAATCCAGGTGAGCCAAGACCAATCTATTATTGTATGATGGATATGGGAACAGATCAGGAAGCAAAACGGATAGAAGAGGCCAGAAATTATATAGGTGCAGCTTTATTTGATTCTGTTTTACATCCTGTGATCACGGCAGCTGAGAATCCCAAAGCAGTCAATATGAAATTTTTTACAGAAGAGTAGGAAAATAGCTGGAGCCTCTTCCAAACACGCTCGACACTCTGGCATTATCATGCAGGAGGAAAGATATGTTTCATTTTAAGAGAACCCAGTCAGCGCGGTTTTTTTCCATGACCTGGCCAATCACCCTGGAACTTTTGCTTACTGGGGTTATCAATACTGGTTCCACATATTTGCTGAATCAGTATTCCCAGGAAGCTGTAGCAGTGGTGGGAAGTCTGTCGCTGATGGTTACGCTGACTGTAAATCTGTATACAATAATATCCATAGGAGGCAGTGTTCTTCTGGCCCCTATGGTGGGAGCTGGAAAAAATCAGGAGGCTGGAAAATTGATTCAGACAATCTTATATTCCAATCTGCTTTTCAGTGGATTTGTAAGTATTGTTATGGTTTGCAATATTGACCGCTTTTTTGAAATGATGCAGTTAGACCAAGCTTTATATTCCATGGGTCGGGAGTATCTTCTGGCCAGTTTCGGATTGTCCGTGATGCAATCGCTTTTGATTACTTACGTGGCGGTTTTCCGTAGCTTTGGAAAAATGAAGGATGTATTGATCTGTAATTTTACGGTATATCTGGTGTGTTTTCTTGTAAATTGCTTTATTTATTATGGAATTAATCGGGAAAAGCAGCATCTGCTGTACTATACCATGGCTGGAATCATTGGACAGACATGTGGAGTCTGTTATCTGCACATGCGTCTGAAAAGATTCTTCTGGAAGGAATATGGACGTAGCAGACTGTTGTTAAAGGAATGGAAAGAATATTTGAAAAGGGTTCTGCAGTTTGGAATTCTTGGAGGGTTGGAAGGCATCAGTTATCTGATCATCCAGACCGTGGTGGTTTCCATGATGGGACTTCTTGGAACACAGGCACTGCTTGTCAAAGCTTATGTTGCTACTTTTGCAGGTTATATGGTTATCTGCAACAGTGCTTTGAGTTCTGCTGTATTTGTTCTCACCGGTCAGCATCTGGGAAAAAAAAATTACGATGCTTTGCGGTTGACGAATAAAGAGAGCAGAATCGTGGGCATCGTATTAACTGCGTTGGTAAGTGTAGTTCTGATTTTGTTTAGCAGATCGTTCTTATCTTTGTTTACAACGGATCAAAGTGTAATTCATCAGGTTCAGGTTATGCTATATATACAGCTGGCACTGGAAATCCTGCGTGTTCCGGTATCTATGCTTGTAGTGGAGCTAAAAGGAGTAGGGGAAGTAAAGATTCCTTTCCTTGTTGTGATTGCAGGTGGAATCTGTAATCTGGTGTTTTCCTGGCTTTTTGGAATTCAGCTGAATATGGGATTGCCAGGAATCTGGGTTGGATATTTTGGAGATTTGCTGCTACGCTTATTCGTGGGTGATCATTATCTGAAAAAAATTTTAAAAAATCCGGAAATATATTTAGAAAAAATCAGTCTATAAGAAACAGCCAAGAGTGGGAAAATGCTCCTGGCTGGATGGAGCACTAGCCGCATTACATTAAAAGTTTCCTGTGGGTCTGCCGTAACATGATTGCAAAATATGGCATAAAATGATATCCTTACAATAAAAACAAAGCTGTGGGGAAGAGCGTGTTTTAATATATGACCTAAATGATAGGGGTATATATGACAGAGGATTTAAACCAGCACAGGAGGTGAAAATTTGGAATTTCAGCATGAATTGATCATACCAAACGAAGGTCTTCCTTTTAAGCTATTTTTATTTGAAGGAGGACATGGTAATTATGAGAGGGAAAAACACTGGCATACGTCCATTGAGATTTTTGCAGTGTTAAAGGGCAGACTCACTTTTTTTCTTAATGAGGTGGAATATCCACTGGAGGCAGGAGAGCTGATCATTATTAATTCCAATGAAATTCATTCTATTCATGCGCCGGAGAAAAATGAGACAGTGATTTTGCAGATTCCGTTGAAACAATTCGAGAAATATTTTACTGCCCAACGGTTTATTCGTTTTACAAGTGCTGCTCGTGTGGCCAGAGACAGGAATTCCAAGGCACCGGACAATCGGAAGCTGGCATTTTTTATTGAAGAGCTTTACAAGGTATACAGGGCAAAGGAAGAGGGCTGGGAATACAGGACTATGGCTTTGTACTACAATATTTTGTACCTGATGATAAAGGATTACCGTGAGACAGAGGCCGCCCAGGAAGAAATCCAGGATAGCCGCCGCCTGGACGCATTGTCAAAAATTACCACCTATATGAGAGAGCATTATACAGAAGAGCTGAAGCTTTCAGATATGGCAACTCTGTTTGGCTATTCAGATGCATATTTGTCGCGAATGTTCAAAAAATATGCAAAAATCAATTTTAAAGCATATTTACAGGAAATTCGCATGTCTTATGCGTATAGGGAGCTGATAAATACTGAGAAAACCATCAGTCAGATTACATTGGATAATGGTTTTGCAAGCAGTAGAGCTTTTTCAAGGGAATTTCAGAAAAAGTATGGACAGCTACCAAGTGATCTGCGGCAGATAATAAAATGTCAAAAAAGTGCTATGGATTAGACAAGAAAAAAGTCGTAAAGCATACCTGGATATGGTATGCTTTTTTCATGCAAAAAAAGAGTTAGTTTCGCTTTGGCAAACAAAAAGGAGGTTAAACGTGAAGATTCAGAAAGTAACAGATCCGGCATTTGGCAGATACGGACAGGTGCTGGAAGGATATGACTTTACAGGCCTTATTAAAGAGATGAAGCACACACCGGTTCCGGAGGATGTAATCTACGTTCCATCTGTTGAGGAACTGGAGGCACTGGATGTTATGAAAGATTTGCAGAATAAAGGATACGGCGGGCTGCCGG
>ENA-OPVV01000651-OPVV01000651.1-human-gut-metagenome-genome-assembly--contig:-NODE-651-length-30235-cov-2.763883_pt1 | contig 30235 bp, 32 predicted proteins | sample MGYA00241500_ERZ501992 | MGnify/ENA primary metagenome ERZ501992 (study PRJEB25962, sample SAMEA2043052) | human gut metagenome | biome: human gut; feature: human-associated habitat; material: faeces...
AAAAAGCTTACCGTGAGGTAAGCTAATGTCAAAATTTATTTTGGCATTTTGTTCCTATGTTATGAATTTATACTTTAGATTTATATAGTAAGAAATTGATAGATTGCTTTTAACATGTTTTTGTGTTATAGTCACTTTGTAAATGGTGAGGTATATTATGATGAAAAAAATTATAACTTATGATGGCTTATTAGATATTAATTTAGAAGATGAAACGGTAAGCAATACGTTATATGAAGGAGTTCAGAAGAAAATTAAATTAAAAAACGTGACTTTTGAAGATTGTATTTTTAAAAATGTGGATTTCAATGAGATTGAGTTTGATGGTGTTGATTTTATAAATGTTATTTTTGAAAATTGTGATTTATCTAATAAGCACTTTGATGAAAGATTAATAAAAGAGGTATTATTTAAAAATTGTAAATTAATTGGTTCAACATTTATAGATAGTTTTATTAAAAATACTGAATTTACTAATGTAAGTGCGAGATATATTAATATGGCTGGAGCTAAAATAAACAATATGAAGATTAGTAATAGCGATTTTTCTGATAGTTCTTTTATAGAAACAAAGATTAAAAATTTAGATTTATCAGAAGTTAATTTTACTAAAGCTGAGTTTTTAAAAACATTATTAAATGGAGTAGATTTTTCGTCTTCTGATATTACTGATGTAATGTTTGATGTGATGAGTGTTAAGGGAATGATTATAAATGAGTTTCAATGTATAGATTTAATACATTTGCTTGGGGTTATGGTGAAATAAGAGCTATAGTAGGTGGCTTTTTTTGTTCTAAAGTTTTTAGCAGCTATGTATCTTTAATGTATATTTAGTGTTTTATATTTTACATTTTATTGTATATATCTATGCGAATTTTATAAAAAAAATTAAGTAATGTGTTATAATTTAATTAGATATTGTAAAAAATTGACAAAAAAATATATTTAATATAGAATATGTTTTAAATAAAACGGGGGTCTTAATATGGATTTTGAGGTTAGAAAAAATGAACTTGAGAATAAGTATAAAAATCATGAACCAATAGTTTTTCATTTGGTAGCCGATGATGGTGCCGAAGATGATATTTTATTAAGTTTTAATGATGTCAATTATGAAAGAGCCTATTATCAACAAAAGAGTTTACTAGAGTTAGAAGAGGCACATTATAATAAACAACCACTTAAAAATATTGGTAATTTAGCTGATAAAGACGTAGTTGATTTTAGTGATGATAAGTACGAGGATGTTTATAATAAACGAAAAAAAGCACTTTTAAATTTAAAAGCAAATACTAATATAAAAAAAGTATCTGATAAATTACAAGAGGAAAATGAAGGGGAGCATTTTAAAGAAGAAAAGCAGAATGTTGAATCTAAAAAAATTGAAGGAAAAAAAGTTCGAGATTTAAGAGAACAAAAAGAATTGAAAGTTGACGAGTCTTCAAAGTATACTTATATTGGAGGTAAGCATTTTTTACCTAATAATTTGAATTCAGAATATGCAGTTTTTAAAAAGGATGGATATTTACATGTCGTTGGTAATTTCACTAGTGATTGGCTAAGAGATAATTATAATCAAGTTGTTGGCAATTTTATTAACGACAAAGATATTACAAGTATAAAACTTTGGAATAGATTAGAAAAAGGAGATACTCCTTTAGATGGTTTTGATGTGAAAGTTAGAGTGAATAATGACGGCAGTATTAAAATCATAGGAAATGTTGATAAGATTGAATATCATAATCAGTCTTTAGATAATGACTATGTTCCAAGAAAGGTTGGAAAACATTTTAAAGAATTTGAAAGTAATGACACACCAAGTTTAGATGATGTTCCAATTGAAAAAGATGATTCTGGATTAGATATTATTCCTCCAATGGAAAATGAAGATAAGGATATGTTGGGATTAGATATTATTCCAGATAATTCTACATTTGACGATTTGAAAACTGGGGCTGAGGAAGTTAAACCAGCGAAAGGTAGAAAAATTACTCGTAAAGAGGCTAAACCATCTTTAATTAAAAGAGGTATAGAGAAATTTAAAGGATTAAAAAAATGGCAAAAAGTAGCGATTGTAGCTGGAGTGATTGCTGTTGTCGGTGTTGGTGTGTTTGTCGTTGGTCCACATATTATTGATGGAATTAATAATTTGCTGAACCCAGAAAATGTCAATACGGCAAGTCAAGTAGCGCATGCAACTTCAACAGTTAATGAAACAGCAACGCAAGCGGTGCAATCTATAGATTATTCTAGTATTGGTGGTGCTGGACATACGGTGTTTGGTAATGCCTCAGATGCAGCTAATAATGTAAATGGTGTTATCTCTAATCAATGGTTTAGTAATAATCCTGTAGATGTGTTTAATACAGCGACCAATAGTTATATGGGTTTAACACCTGAACAGCTTAATGATCCAAATTTACTTGCAGAGCTTGCTAAAGATCCTAACAACGCAATGTTATTTGGCAATAGTATTAATGATCCATCTGGATTTATTGGTTTAGATGATGTAGTTAAAACAGTTACTAAAATAAGATAAAGGGGAAATGATAATGGAAAATGGTTTACACACAGTAGTAGAATTTGATGAAAATGATAAATGGTTTGTTTTAGCTGAGAAAATTATAAATGGATCAAAATATAGTTATTTGGTAAGAGTTAATCAGAATGAAGATGACTTTATAGATGAGTATCAAGTAGTTAAAAGTTATTTTGATGGTAATGATGAATATATGGATGTTGTAAATGGTGATGAATTAAAAAAAGTAATACCGGTATTAATACCTGAGGCTAAAGAATATATTGAACATCCTGAAAAATTAAAACAAATATTAAGTAAAACGGCGTAGACCGTTTTTTCTATAATGGGAGGTTAAGAAATGATTAAAACTAAGAAACAGGGATTACTTATAGTATTATCTGGTCCGAGTGGTAGTGGTAAAAATACGGTTTGTGATGAGGTTAAGAAAAATAACCCTAATATTTGGGAATCTGTTTCGATGACGAGTAGAAAACCTCGTCAAGGTGAGGAAGATGGTAAAGTTTATTATTTTGTAAGTGAAGAAGAATTTGAAAAAAACATTAAAGAGGATAAGATGCTGGAATATGCCAAGTTTGCGGGTAATTATTATGGAACACCTAGAGCTAGTGTTCAAGAGCATTTGGATAATGGTGAAGATGTTCTTTTAGTAATTGAGATTCAAGGAGCTTTACAAATTAAGAAGAAAATTCCGCATACACTATTTATATTTTTATTACCACCTAGTATGCGAGAGCTTAAAAGAAGACTAACAGACCGACGTACTGAGAGCAAAGAGAAAGTGATCGAAAGATTTGAAACAGCTTATAAGGAAATTAATGAACTTTCCAAATATAACTATGTTATTGTTAATGATGAGGTTAAAGAAGCAGCTGATAAATTAGCGGCAATTATTAAAGCTGAAAGATGTAGAGTAGATAGAATCGAAGAGGTGTTTTTGGACAGTCCAGAAGAAAAAATTCATGAAACTTTGATTGATAAAGATTTGGAAAATAAAACGGTTGATGTGAATATACTTTAAGGGGTATGAATTTATGAGATTATATGTTGATGATTATTTGCAAGTGAGATATGTGAATTTATATAATGAAAAAGTCCAACAAGATATTAAAATTTTGTCAATCGGTGATGTTCATATTAGTGATATGGTTAGTTTAAAAAAAATAGAGAAGTTAAAATTACAAATTTTAGATGAGAAGCCTGACTATGTTGTGTTTGTCGGTGATTTAATAGATCGTGTAGAAGAGATTAAAAATAATGATTCTTTTTCGAAACTTAATGATTTATTAAAATGTTCAGTTAGTGTCGCACCAACATTCGTTATTCTAGGAAATCATGATTATATTCAAAGAGAAACTCATGATGTTCGTTTAGAAGGAGTAAGAAGAGTAATAAAAGATATATCTGGAGTTATTTTATTAGATAATGATATATATTTTGATGAAAAAATTTGGTTTATGGGATATACGGAAACAAAAGAGTATTATGTAAAAAAAGAATACGATTTTAAAGCTTTTTATGACGATTTTAAAAGTCATGATTTACTTTATAAAAATGTTAATACGAAATTGCCAACAATTGCGCTTATTCATTCGCCAGAATTTATTAATGATGAGAAAAATGAGTTCTTGTTAAAAGATTATGATTTAATTATATGTGGTCATACTCATGATGGATGTGTGCCTTTCGGTTTTGGTAATTTTAAAAGAGGGGTAATTAGTCCTAAAAAAACATTTTTTCCTAAAAATGTGCGTGGTCTTAGAAAAATAGGAAATAATTATATTTTAATTACAGGTGGAATAGTTAAAATTCAAAAATGTGCACATAAGTTATTGCATCCGTTTAATCATTTATGTCCGATGCAGATGGATGTGATTACTCTTAGTAATAAGAAAAATGTTAACGTTAGAAAAAAATGGTATTAGATAGAAGCGTGTAGTTATGGAGTTGAAAGAAATGCAAAAAGAAATATGGCAAAAAATTAATAAGAGGTTTAATACAGTAAATGTTGAAAAAGAATTTTGCTTACTTTATGGAGAAGTTTGAGAGGCTTTTAATGCTTACAATAAAAATAAAGATGATTTGAATGAGGAACTTGCGGATATTGCCATTTATTTAATTGGCTTATCTGAAATGTCGGAATTTGATTTAGAAGATGAAATTGTTAAAAAAATGAAAAAAATAAAAAAAGAGCTTATAAGAATGTTGATGGAGTTCATGTTAGAATCAGTGATTAATAGTTTAAGTAGAAGGAGTTTCTACTTTTTTTGTAACTAAATGCCTATTTTTACATATTTTAATGTAGAGGTGAGATTATGAATGATTTACAGGTAGTTATAGATGCTGGTCATCAACGTATCGGTTTAACACGGGGAAAAATTCTTAATAAAATCAAGTGATTTTAAAGACGTTATATGTTTAAATTCAATTAAATTATGTTTCAAAGCTGATATTTCATCAGTTTTTTTGACTGTTAAAAATATATAATGAAAGGGGAAAATAATGTCACAATGTAAGATGATTGCGATTGCTAATCAAAAAGGTGGTGTTGGTAAAACTACTACATTAAATTTTAGTGTAGCATTAACAAAATTATGTAAAAAGTTTTATTAGTGGGATGCAGATTCTTAAGGTGATTTAATTACATGTATGAGATATTATGAAACTAATAATATACCGTGGCTATTTTGGTGATTGATTCTAAATGAGACAGTTATAAATGATATATTTAAGAACCTTATAGAGAAAATAGAAAATTGAATAAATATTTATTCGAGGTTAGTGTATGATCTTAAAAATTCGAACCTGTGATTATTATTCATATCATTTATTATTGGTAATTAAATGGGTGGATATTTAATTTTTTCAATTTGTAATTTAAGTTAATATTATTTATTGGTGGACAATATGGTAAAAAAATAATATAATTATTATAAAATTGAATGAGGAGGTATATATGAAAGAAATGTTGGATGTGTTAACTGAATATGGTGAATTTACAGGGACAGTTGCATCAAGAGAAGAGTGTCATAAAAATGGTTATTGGCATAGAGCCGTGTATGGTTTTATAATAGATAGAAATTTAAACGTTCTATTGCAAAAGAGGAGCTTAAATAAGAAATTGTGGCCTGGCAAATGGGATGTAACAGTAGGTGGTCATGTAGAATCTGGTGAATTTGGTTTACAAACAATTATTAGAGAATGTAAAGAAGAACTTGGAATAGATGTGTCTGAAAATGAAATTAGATATTTGGTTTCTTCTACATCAGTATATGATAAAAATGATTTTCATAATAGACATTATGATGAGTGTTATTTAATTATGAAAGATATTGATATATCAAAATTAAATTTGCAAAATGAGGAAGTGGCAGAGGTAAAATATTTTTCTAAGGATGACTTGTTAAAACGAATTAATGATAATTATAATGGATTAACTGAAAAGACTGTATCATGGCATTTTTTAAAAAAAATATTAGATGATTTCCAAAATTTAAAAATATTTTAATTGATGTTAGTTTTATATTACGACTTAGATATTATTTGATTATATTTATGAAAAAACAATTGAATTATAATTAATGCGTATGTAATTTTGGTGATTGTATAAATTTAGGAGATTGTTATATGAAAGATTATAATTTGTATTGGATGAATTATTCTATTAGTATTGCTAATGATGTAGATGGTTCACATTTGCGTGTTGGAGCAATTTTAATTTCAAATAAAAATGAATTGATTTTTGCTACTAGTGGAAGTTCTAAATTATCATGGTGTCAAGAATTGTTAACAAAAGTGCAAGAGTATAACATAAATGAAGCACAGAGTTTATATTTAACAATAAATACTATGAATACAAATCGAGAATTTGAGTTGAACATGTTATTAAGAAAAATAAATATTCACAAGATATATTTGGGTGTTCCAGACCCAAATTTAGATTGTTATTTAGATAATGATCCTTTTCTTGTATTTGAATGTATTTATCGTTATCCAGAAAACTTACAAAAAGAAATTTTAAATCAAAATTCTCAATATTATAAAAATAGTAGACAAAGCATTAAATTAAATTCATATTATTCTGTTAAACGCATAAGCACATTAGTTGTGGAACTTTTAAAGTCAAGGGGATATGTTGTTACTAAAAATGAATTAGAAAATAATAAGACAGTTAATGATTTCATTAAGTTTATTATTAAAAAATATAATCTTGAGCCAATGATGGCTGAACATCTGATTAATAATATATTATCTGAAGCTTTCGATGAAAAATACGCTTCATATAATTATACAAATGATGCTCGTTCTTTAGATTTAAATTGGAAAGATAATTTTTTCTTGTATATAATAAGTTATTTGATTCACCATTAAATGATAAGGTTATAGTTGATGTTGGTGTTGGAAGTGGTAATGAAGCAAAAATATTGTTTTCAAATTGTCAAAAAATTACTTTTGTAGATATTGCACCAAATGGACTTAAGAAAATTAAACGAGAGTTTCCTAATTCTCATTGTGTTTTGTCTAGGGCTGAAAAATTAACGTTGTTATCTGATGATAGTTATGATTTATATGTTTCGTTAAGAACATATAATTCTTCATTTTTTGATATAAAAAAAGCTATCTCTGAAGCAAATAGGGTATTAAAATCAAATGCAGGTATTATTATTTCTATTGCTAATGGATTTTTAGATTCAACGCGAAATTGTATTATTCCAGGTTTATTAATTCCTGGGACAAACTTTGTTGATGTTTATAGAGGTATTGATATGGCAAAAAAATTATCCACTTATTTTGTAACTATGGGTTTTAAAGAGATTCAAATATTACCTACTAATATAGAAATTTATTTATCTGCAATATCAATGTAAATAGTCTTAATTATTTTCTTGCATTTTAAATTTGTCGATAATTAATTTGTTATATGTAATTTAAAAAGCGAATAAGGGAGGTATTTTGATGATTAAAGAAGGAAGTGTTGCACATAAAATATTGGAATTCAATTTAACTTTGTCTGAGCAATTGTTAGAAGTGCCACAAGGATATAAAATTATAAATCCATTTAACAGCAGTTCTAAGGATCAAGTAAAAAGAATAACAACATTATTTTATCAGAAATATTACAATGATAATAAAATGCGTCGTTTAATATTAGGCAGTTCTCCAGCTCGTCGTGGTACAGCAGTAACTGGCATACCGTTTGAAGATGCTGCACATATTCAGACAGAAACGGGTATTGTTATTGATAATTTTTATGTGAATAAAGGTTCTTCCAATTTTTTATATGAAGTAATGAATAAATATGGCGGATGTTCAAAATTTTATGATGATTTTTTAATGAGTTTTGTTTGTCCTCTTGGAATTGCTAGAATTAGTTCAAAAGGTAATGAAGTAAATTGTAATTATTATGAGAATAAGAAATTAGAGAAAATGCTATATCCATTTATTTTGGAATCATTGCACAAACAAATTAATTTTAACATTGATACGAGTGTGTGTTATTGTATTGGAAGTGGAGAAAATTATAAGTTTTTATTAGAAGTTAATAAAAAATACCATTTATTTGGTACTATTATTCCACTTGAACATCCTCGATTTATTATGCAATATAATTCGAAAAATAAGGATACGTTTCTTAAAAAATATCTAAATGCCTTAAATTATAAAAAGCTAGATAGAAGGTAAAGGAGTGAAAGGTTTATGAAAAAGGATAAAATATTTATACATTTTGATACTAATGATATAAGCATATATCAATTGAATCAAAAAAAAATTAAGTTATTAAAAAAGAAACAAGTTTTTTTTAATGAAACTTTAGTAAATGATGAATTGTTAAAAAAAATTGATAGATTTTTAAGTGAATTAAAAAATATTGTTGGTACTGTTGATAATGAAAGAGTGAGGTTATATGCAACTGGTGTTTTTCAAGAATTTTCTAAGGAAGAACAAATGCAATTAATTATTCACGTTTTTGTTAGCTCAGGTCTTTACTTTAATATTGTTCAGCCTGATTTAGAAAACTTTTATTTAGATAGAAGTTTTGAAATAAGCGGAAAAAGGAATATGTTTGATGGTTTAATCAATCAGGAATTTCGAAAAGTTGTAATTTGTGGTAGTTTTCAACAGCATATGCAAGAAATTGGTGCTGTAATTGAATGTTTAAAAAAGCATAATATTCAAGTACTTAGTCCATGGACAATGAATATAGTTCCTGAAACGGTTGGAACTGATTTTATACTTTTAGAAGGACAAGAGTTGATTAATGAAAGAGATGCTTGGAGTCATAAATATGATCATATGAATAAATTTAAAAAAGTAGATGCAATTATTGTGTGTAATCCTGATGGTAAAATAGGTAAAGGAACGATGTTTGAATTTGGCTTTATGGTAGCTTATGCTAAAAGAATAATCTTTATAAATGAGCCTAAAGAATTGTCGATTTTATTTCCTTATGAAGTTGGCTTGAATTTTGATTAATTTATTTGATGGATACTAAATATCTATCTTTTTTTGTAACCTTATACCTACTATTTCATATTTTAATGTAGAGGTGGTTATGTGAATAATTTACAGGTGGTTGTCGATGCTGGTCATGGTGGCACGGACCCTGGAGCTGTCAGTAGTTCTGGAGTACAAGAAAAAGATTTAACTTTAATGATTGCTAGGTATATGTATGAAGAATTTCAAAAGAAAGGAATTCCAGTTACTTTAGTTAGAAGTGTTGATGAAACGGTATCACCAACTGAGAGAGTAAATAGAATTTTAGATGCTTATGGAGATAATCCTAATGTAGTGATTATTTCTAATCATATTAATGCAGCAGGATCTGGAATACAAGGGGCTGAAGGTGCAGAGGTTATATATGCTTTGAGAGATAACAGTAACTTGGCTTCAAATATTTTAACGGCTTTAGGTAATGCTGGTCAAAAGATGCGGAAGTTTTATCAGAGAAGACTTCCTAGTGATACATCTAAAGATTATTATTTTATCCATAGAAATACGGGAAGTAATACTCATCCCGTTATAGTTGAGTATGGTTTTATCGATAATCCTGAAGACTTGTCTAAAATACAAAATAATTATAAAGAGTATGTTGATGCGGTTGTCGATGCAGTAATTGCAACTTATGAAGGTGAAACAATACCTAGTTTGCCAGAAAGTGGTAATTATTATGTGGTTCAAAATGGTGATAGTTTATGGAAGATAGCTAATAAGTATGGAATTACAGTGAATGAACTTAAAAGTTTGAATGGTTTAACGAGTAATAATTTAACAGTAGGACAGATACTTGAGGTGCCTGGTAGTTCTAGTAGTGCATCTGGTACATATACGGTAAAATCAGGCGATAGTTTGTGGAAGATAGCTAATGAGTATGGTTTAACGGTAGCCGAACTTAAAAGTTTAAATGGGTTAACTAGTGATAATTTGAGTATTGGTCAAGTGCTTAAAGTAAGTAATTCTAGTGGTTCTTCTAATAGTTCTGGTAATACTTATACAGTTAAGTCTGGTGATAGCTTGTGGAAGATTGCTAATCAGTATGGAGTTACAGTGAATGAACTTAAAAGTTTAAATGATTTAACTAGTGATATTTTAAGTATTGGTCAGGTACTTAAAATTCCAAGTAGTTCATCTAGTAATAGTTCTGGAAGTACATATACAGTAAAGGCTGGCGATAGTTTATGGAATATTGCCAATCAATATGGAATAACTGTCGATGAGTTAAAAAATTTAAATAATTTAACAAGTAACACTTTGAGTATTGGTCAAATTTTAAAGGTACCTAATGGTGGTAATACATATACGGTAAAATCAGGTGATAGTTTGTGGAGTATTGCGAATAGATATGGGACGACAGTCGATACACTTAAAAGTTTAAATGGACTTACAAGTAATACCTTGAGTATTGGTCAAGTATTAAGGTTACCATAAAAAAATAGGAATAATCCTATTTGATATTTTTAACAAGGTCAAATCTATATCCTTGTTTTTTCATGTTATTAATAAATGTGTCTAGGGCTAAATAATTTCCTTTGTTTTTTGGATGCATTAAGTATATAGCACCATTATGAACTCTTTTAGTTAGTTCGTTTAGGGCTTTTTCTTTTGTAACGTCTTCTTTGTAATCTAAATAATCTGCACTATAAAAGTATGTGCGATAACCTAAATCCTTCATTATTTGTAAGTCACGAAAACTCCATTCTCCTCTTGGATCACGATATATTTTTTCCATATTTTTCCCGGTTATTTCATAATAAGTTTGTTCGACATCTTTTATTTCCTGCAAATATTTATCGAAGTTTTCTCTTGTGGCAAGGGAAGGCATATTTAAATGATGGGATGTATGATTGGCAATTGTATGACCTGTTTCAGCCATTTGTTTAATTAATTCAGCATTTTCTTCAATAAATTTACGGCAGAGGAAGAAAGTGGCTTTAACATTATTTTTGTCTAAGACATCGACAATTTCTTTAACGTAGGTTTCTAATCCGCCTTCATCAAATGTTAGATATAAAACTTTTTCATCTGGTCCCATAAAGAAAGCATTATATTTTTTTAGTTCATTTATATCGGCACCTCCAGATGGCCTTTTACCATCTGATTTATTGTTGCTCCACCAACCTCTACTTTGATTATCAATATTGCCGTATTCATCTTTATAGGTTATTTCTTTTCTTTGGATTATTTTGACAAATCTATGAGCTTCAGCGGTTTCATCTTTTGAATTGGTAACAGTATATATTAATTCGTAGGTACCGATTTTTCCATTTTGAACTTGTCCTTTAATTTTGACTTGGTTTGTGATGTTACCATCATTTGGGTCGGTGGCTTTGTAGCCCGGTTCTTTATATTCTTGATCTTGATATATGGTTATTATATTTTTCCCTGATAAAGTTATTTTAGGTATTTCAATTTTGTTTTTGTTGATAAATTTAAGGTAAATAGCTAAGGCTATTAGGATAACGAGTATTCCCGATAATAAGATTTTTATTTTTTTAAACATTTTCGCACCTCAACACATTATATGGAATATATTGTTAAGTTATGATGAAATAATTTAATAATTGTACTTTTGATAAAAGTAATATATAATTAAAGTAGGAGGATGGGGTATGAAAATAACAAAAGATATTAATAATGCAATTTTTAGAGAGTATGATGTACGCGGAATTTATGGTGATGATTTAAATGAGGATGTAGCTTATACGGTTGGTAAGGCTTTTGGTAGTTATGTTAGAGAACTAGGTGAAAGTAAAGTAATATTAGGTCATGATAATAGAGATAGTCATCATGAACTTTATCCAGCTTTAATGCAAGGAATTTTGGATAGTGGAGTTAATGTACTTAGTTTAGGTTTGGTGACAACACCTATGCATAATTTTGCGAAAATATACTATGATGTAAATGCGGGTATTATGGTAACAGCAAGTCATAATCCAAAAGAGTATAATGGATTTAAAATGTCTGTTAAGAAAGAAGATTCATTATACGGAAGAGATTTACAAGCTTTTAAACATTACTTAGATTGTTATGATTTTAAAAGCGGGAAAGGAACTGTAATTAACGAAGATGTCTTTCCAGCATATCTTTCTAATTTAAAAAAATCTTTGAATTTTGGTAAGCGTAAAATTAAGGTAGTAGTGGACTGTGGTAATGGAACGGGTAGCGTGTTTATCGAAAATATACTAAAAGAATTTAACATAGAGTATGAACTTTTATACTCTGAAAGTGATTCTAATTTTCCAAATCATATTCCGGATCCGGCAGTAAAAGCTAATTTACATGATTTAGGTGAAATGGTTAAAGAATTGGGCTATGATTTGGGAGTAGCGGTTGATGGCGATACTGATAGATGTGGCTTGGTTTTAGAGGATGGTACATTTGTGTCAGCCGATATGATTATGATTTTATTTTATAGAGATTTGGCTGAGCAAATGGAAGTTAAAAAAGGCGTGTTTGATGTTAAGTGTTCAATGAGTTTAATCGATGAGATTAAGAAACTTGGTTTAGAACCTTGTATGAATAGAACGGGTAGTGTATATTGCCGAAGTTATGTGAGTGAAAATAATTTAGATTTTGGTGGGGAGTATTCTGGACATTTATTTTTTAGGGATAGATATTTAGGTTTTGATGATGGGATTTATGGAATCCTTAGAATTATAGAATTACTTTCTCATACCGATAAAAAAATAAGTGAACTATTTGATGGAGTTAATCATTATTTTTCAACTGAAGAGTTAAAAGTAAGAGTTACTGATGAAAATAAATTTAAAATTGTCGATGGAGTTATAAAATATGCGAAAGATAAAAAATATGAATTTTCTTTAGTGGATGGTATTAGAGTTACTTTTGATGATTGTTGGGCTTTAGTAAGAGCTAGTAATACAGGACCAGATTTAACGGTTAGATTTGAAGCTAAAACTGAGAAAAGGTTAAATGAGATTCAATATGAGTTTACTAAAGTTATCGATGATTTGAAATAAAATAATTAAATTATATAGTATTTATTGTTGAAATAAATAATAAAATATTATATAATTTTGATATGCCGCAATAGTATAAAGGTATTACGAGGCCATGGTAAGGCTTTAATCGGCGTTCGATTCTCCGTTGCGGCACCATATAAAAATAACTCGAACATTTTTTGTTCGAGTTTTAATATGAGAAAATATATAATTATTTTAAAAATATATGCCAAAAACTAACGATAATTTAAAAATTCAAAGAAAGTGATTGAATATTTTAAAAATTATCTAAATAAAAATAACTAAATAAATTTAGTGTTTGTGAATAGTATTCATAAAATTCTCTTGAATAGTGTTCGTGGAAACAAAAATATCCTAGTCATGTTAGAAATATAAGTATTTAAAGCCTAAATATTTTTTATAAATGGTGGACGCTCTTGGAAGTGAAAATAAATTTGCAAATATGAAATTATATAATTCGTCAGCTAAGAATATAAAACCTAAACTATAACTGATAATTAGAAATATTTTTTTATTCATATGTTTGGCCAGGTAAAAACAAAATGGTACAACTAAATACATGAGTAATAAACTGGATATTCCAAAAACTAAAACACTTCTTAAACAAACATATCCGTTGATGTTTCCGAAGTTTAATATTTCTTGATTATAATCCCAACATATGACATCATTAAAGTGAACCATATACCAGCCGGCAATATATTCTAGTATACCGGTAGCAAGCATACTGGTTATAAAAATAAATAGAGGTTTTTTTCTTTTTTTGTAAGTTAAGAAAAATATGATAACCGCACCTATGGCATATATGTTGATCCAAGGTAGGAAATTACCGCCGCGCCAATAAAATTGTTTCATACCACTATTAAAAAAATAAAAGATAAATTCATATAACCAGCCAAATACACCCGATATGACAATTATTAAACTTATTATGCCAATAAAGGTTGATTTATCAAATTTATAATCATTGTTTAAATAATTTTTAAATTTTTCTTTCATAAAGCTCACATCCATCTATATTTTATCAGAAAAGTCGGATGTTTGGAAATATTTATGTATTTCTTTACATTAATTAATCATCATGATATAGTAGTTAATAGATATTATAGTAACAGAAAAGGTGAAAGTATGATTAAAGTATTTAAGAGTGAAGTAGATAAAGTTAATTTATGTGAACAGATTGAAAAGGATTGTTGGATTGATTTAATTAATCCAACTAAGGAAGAGGTTCAAAAGGTTTCTACTATATGCGGTATTGACGATTCGGTTATTATGCAGGTACTTGTTGAGAAGGAATTTCCTCGAGTTAAGAAGGTTAGTGGGGGAACTTTAATTGTTATCGATGTTCCTTATATGAAAGATAGAAGTATAAAGAATAAATATGTTACTTATCCGCTTGGAATTATTATGTGTGATAATCATCTTATAATAACAGTGTCTTTAGTAGAACATGAGTTTTTGAAAAAGTTTAAACTTGGAGAGGTAGAAGATTTTGATATCAGAAAAAGAGTAAGATTTTTATTACAGATGATTTTTAATTCAGCTGAGGCATATTTATATACCTTGGATTCTTTAGAAGCCGATATTCAAAGGGTTGAAAAGCATACTTATCATTCAACTAATAATAAACAATTACTTAATTTTTTAAATATTCAAAAATCTTTAGTTTATTTTATTACTTCTTTGAGAGCTAATAGTACAGTTCTTGAAAGACTACAAAAAGAGGATATAATTCCTTTAAATAAAGAAGAAAAGGTTCTTTTAGAAGATGCAATAATTGAAAATAAACAATGTATTGAAAATTGTGCGATTTCTAGAGAAATTTTATCTTCAACAATCGATGCTTATGGAACAATAATTTCTAATAATTTGAATGTTATCGTAAAATTTTTAACAGCGATTACGATTGTATTTTCGGTTCCAACAATGATTGCTTCTTTTTTAGGAATGAATGTTCCACTCGGAATTGTGGGTGAGAGTGATTTATCATTTTTAATTATTTGTATTATTTCATTTATTGTTTCACTTATTTTAGCTTGGTGGCTTAGAAAAAGAGACATGCTTTAGACGTTAAGTATGTGTCTTTTTTTTTGCTTTTTTGAATTTTTGTGTAATAAATGTGTTATGATATAGGAGAAAGGTAGGTAATGAAAATGTTACAAGATAAAGTGGCAATTGTCACAGGCGGTACTAGAGGTATTGGCTTTGCAGTAGTTAAAAAGTTTTTGGATAATGGAGCTAAGGTAGTTTTATTTGGAACTAAAGAAGAATCGGTTCAAAATGCTTTAGTGAAATTAAAGGGTGAAAATCCAGGATATGAAGTTATGGGAATGCATCCAGATATTACAAATATGAAAGAGGTTGAAAAAGCTTTTGCAGAAGTAAAAAATAGATATGGTAAGATCGATATTGTGGTAAATAATGCTGGTATTTCAGCGCGTGATAGTTTATATAATTATACAGAAGAAGCTTTTGATAAAATTATTGATTTAAATATAAAAGCGGTGTTTAATTGTTCTAAAGTAGGAGCTAGTTATATGAAACAGCAAGGTGGTGGAGTTATTTTAAATACTAGTTCAATGGTTAGTATTTATGGACAAGCTGCAGGATGTGGATATCCAACTAGTAAGTTTGCAGTTAATGGTTTAACTAAGTCTTTAGCTAGAGAACTTGGCAGAGATCATATTAGAGTAAATGCGGTGGCTCCTGGTGTTATTCATACAGATATGGTAGATAGTTTGCCCGAAGAGATGATTAAACCAATTATTGCTTCTATTCCAATTGGTAGAATGGGTGAGCCTGAAGATATTGCGAATGCATTTCTCTTTTTAGCAAGTGATATGGCAAGTTTTATTACGGGAGCCGTTTTATCAGTTGATGGAGCTGGAATGTGTTAGAAGATTTATATCTTCTTTTTAGGTGGTTGTATGGATGAGATTAGTAAGTTACAAAAGATGATAGATGAATGTGAAAATATAGTGTTTTTTGGTGGCGCTGGTGTTTCGACGGAAAGTGGTCTTAAGGATTTTAGAAGTAAAGATGGCCTTTATAATATGAAATATAAATATCCACCAGAAGAGATTTTAAATCATAGTTTTTTTGAAAATAATACGGAAGAATTTTATAACTTTTATAAAGATAAGTTAAATGCTTTAGATATTTTGCCTAATGTTTGTCATAAATATTTAGCTCAGTTAGAAGAAAAAGGTAAGTTAAAGGCAATTGTTACACAAAATATCGATGGTTTACACCAAAAGGCTGGAAGTAAAAATGTGTTAGAGTTACATGGAACAATTTATGAAAATAATTGTATGAAATGTGGTAAGAGTTATGATGCTTCTTATGTGTTTGAAAGTAGTGGGATTCCTAAATGTTCATGCGGAGGAATTATAAAGCCTGATGTTGTTTTATATGAAGAAGCGCTTGATGATGGGATAGTAGATGAAGCTGTTTATAGAATTAGTAAGGCAGAGTTACTTATTGTAGCTGGAACTTCACTCACGGTTTATCCAGCTAGTAGTTTTGTGAGATATTTTAAGGGTAAATACTTAGTTATTATCAATAACGATAAGACTAGTTATGATGGAATGGCTAATTTAGTTATTCATGATAAAATAGGAAATGTGTTTAGTAAATTAAAAATATAGGTGTCTATTATTGACATCTTTTTTTATATATAGTAATATGATTATATGAACAAATATTCATATAATTGGGGTGATGAAAATGTATAGTAAAGAATTTTTAGGAGGATTAGCTGAATTTTTTAAGATATTTGGAGATGAAACAAGACTTAGAATACTAGATTTATTAGTGTCTGGCGAGAAGTCGGTGAATGAGATTGCAAAAAAACTTGATGTCAGTCAATCGGCGGTTTCACATCAATTAAAAACGCTTAGAGGCTCTAATTTAGTAAAAGCGAATAAAGTGGGTCAAACGGTAAATTATAGTATTACAGATGAACACATTGAAATTATTTTGAAATATGGAATAGAACACTTAAAGGAGAAGATGGCTGATGAAAATTAAGTTTAATGAAGATATTATTAAAATTATTATAAGTGCAATCTTGTTTGTTATAGCTTTATTGTTTCAGAATTATGAAATAGTTCATTTGATTTTACTCGTTTGCAGTTATTTAATAGTTTCTTATAGGATATTTATAGAGGCGATAAAGAAATTAGTGAAAGGCAATGTTTTTGATGAGAATACTTTGATGATTATTGCAACGGTAAGTGCATTTATTATAGGTGAGTATCCAGAAGCGGTTATGGTTATGCTTTTATTTGAGTTTGGCGAATATTTATCTGATTTAGCGGTCGATAATTCTAAAGAGTCGATTACAAAACTTATGGATCTTAGAAGTGATTATGTCAATTTAAAAAAAGGCGAAAGAATAGAAAAAGTAGATATAAAAGAAGCGGTTATTGATGATATATTTATAGTTAAACCTGGCGAAAAAGTACCTTTGGATGGAGTAGTTTTAGATGGTAAAACTTCTGTGGATACGGCTAGTTTGACTGGGGAAAGTGTTCCTAGAGAAGTTGTTCAAGGTGATACGGTTTTAAGTGGATTTGTGAATGGTAGTGGAGTTATTACGGTAAAAGCGACAGGTGTGGCTGAAAATTCAACGGCTAGTAAGATTATCAATTTGCTTGAAAACTCTAATGATAAGAAAACAAAAACTGAAAAATTTATTACGAGATTTTCTAAAATATATACACCGATTGTCGTTATTTTAGCGGTTTTGATTGTGGTGATTCCGACAATGTTGGGGGCTAATTTTAATGATTTTTTATACAAAGCTTTGGTGTTTTTGGTAACAGCTTGTCCATGTGCCTTGGTTATATCTGTACCTTTAGGATTTTTCTGTGGTGTAGGGCGAGCTAGCAAGGAAGGAATACTAATTAAAGGTGGTGATGGGCTTGAGAGTTTATCTAAGTTAGAAACGGTAGTTTTTGATAAAACAGGAACGGTTACGGAAGGTAAATTTGAAGTTAGAGATATTGTAAGTAGAGGTGTATCAAAAGATGAACTTTTAGAGTTAGCAGCTTATTCAGAATATTATTCTAATCACCCAATAGCAAAGTCGATTGTGACAGCTTATAAAGATGAGATTGATGAGAATTTAATTAAAAATTATAAAGAAGTTAGTGGATATGGTGTTACGGCAATAGTAAATGATAAAAAGGTAATGATTGGTAATGATAAATTATTAAATCAAGAAAATATAGCAGTAGAGGAAGTTTATAATTTCGGAACGACTATTTATGTGGCTTGTGACGGTAAATACTTAGGTTATTTAGTAATCGGCGATAAAATAAAGGATTCAGCTTACAATTTAGTTAATAATTTGAAGAAAAATGGTATTAATAGAGTTGTTATGCTTTCGGGTGATACGGAAGATATGGTAAAAATAGTGGCTGATAAAGTTAATATAGATGAATATTATTCCCAGTTATTACCGATAGATAAGGTTCAAAAATTAAGAGAAATTAAAGAAAAATCATATACGGCTTTTGTTGGTGATGGGATAAATGATGCACCAGTTATTAAGGAAGCGGATTTAGGTATTTCAATGGGCGGTATTGGTAGTGATGCGGCTATTGAAGCGTCTGATGTTGTATTAATGCATGATAATTTAGATAAGATAGTAACAGCTATAAAGATATCACATATTACACAAAAAATTGTAATGTTTAATATTGTATTTGCTTTAGGTTTTAAGTTTTTAATGCTTGTTTTGGCTACATTTGGTTTAGCTAGTATATGGATGGCAGTATTTGCCGATGTGGGAGTAACCTTACTTGCAGTTTTAAACGCTTTGAGAATAATGAAAAAGAAATTATAATTCAAACAATTTTGTTTGAATTTTTTGTTTTTTAAAGGAATTGTGTTTTTTTGTCGTATGTTTTATATTGAACTACTATAATGAAATAAAAGAAACCTTAGTTAAGAATGAAATATATAAAAATGTCAAAGACTATTCTAAAAATAAAAGTGATTTAAATGCTTACTATGAAGTGGGAAGATTAATAGTGGAAGCTCAAGGTGGAGTGAAGAGAGCTAAATATGGAAATAAATTAATAAAAGAATATTCTGAGAAATTAACCAAAGAACTTGGTAAAGGATATAATGTTACTAGTTTGAAAGGAATGCGTCAATTGTTTATAAAAAGTCCGACAGTGTCGGACCAATTGTATTTTTTGAATTGGAGTCAAATTTTAGAAATTGTATATTTGGAAGATAATAGAAAAATAAATTACTATATTAGTCAGTGTATTAATTTTAATTTATCAGTGAGAGAATTACGTGAAAGAATCAAATCTAAAGAGTATGAAAGAATAGGTTATAAGGAAGATTTGGAAGAATCTAAAATAAATACTCTAATTAAAAATCCAATCATTATAAAAACAAATAATCCACATGTCAAATTAAGTGAATATGCTTTACATCAAACAATTTTAGAAAATATGGACGATTTTTTAAAAGAGCTTGGTATTGGTTTTGCTTATATTGGTAATGAAGTAAAAATTAAAATAGGGGATAATTATCATTATATTGATTTTTTACTATATAATTATAAGTTTAATTGTTTTGTAGTTATAGAATTAAAAATAACTGAATTTAAAGCTGAATATATTGGACAGATAACAAAATACATAAATTACGTAGATAAAAACATTAAAGAAGTATTTAATGATAAAACTGTTGGAGTTGTAATTTGTAAGAAAGAAAATAAATAAGTTATGGAATACTGTACAGATAATAGAATCTTCACAACTGTTTATAAATTACAATAAAAATATCGCAATAAGAAGGAAATTGCGTTTTTTTGTCGTATGTTTTATATAGAGGTGAAACTATGGAAATATTAAATGTAAAAAAATTAAGTAAAAAATACGGCAAAGGAGAAAATGAATTTTTAGCTTTAAATAATGTATCCTTTAAAGTTCAAAAAGGAGAATTTATTGTGATTGTAGGTAAGAGTGGTAGTGGTAAAAGTACACTACTTCATTTGCTTGGTGGTTTAGATAAGCCAAGTTCAGGTAGTGTATTTATAAATAATCAAGATATCTATAAAATGTCTGATAAAAACTTAACGGTTTTTAGAAGAAAATATATTGGAATTATTTATCAGTTTTATAATTTGATTCCAGTTTTGAGTGTGAAAGAAAATATTTTATTACCGGCTTTATTTGATGGACGTAATATTAGTGATAAAAAAATTAATGATATGCTTAAAAGTTTGGGCCTTTTAAATAAAGCTGATGCTTATCCAAATGATCTATCGGGTGGTCAACAACAGAGAGTAGCTATTGGAAGAGCTTTAATAAATCATCCCAAAATATTATTAGCTGATGAGCCAACTGGTAATTTAGATAGCCGAAATAGTAAGCATGTGATGAAGTTATTAGAATTTTATAATAAGAAATATCGTCAGACAATTATTATGGTTACTCATGATATGAGTTTGGCCAAAAGAGCTAGTAGGGTAATAACGATGTCAGATGGGAAAATTATAAAGGATGAAATAAATGATAAAGTTAAGTCTTAGTTATTTAAGGAAGAATAAGAAACAAACTCTTACTGTTTTAATAGGGATTATTTTAGCTAGTATTTTATTATTTAGTGTTGGTATTTTGTTTTCGTCTTTTAGAGAATGTTTAATTAAAAAAATTCTTGAAACAAATGATTTTCACGTAAAAATTGAAGGCAATTTAAATGGCTTGTCTGATAATAATATTTTGTCTTTAAAGATAGATGGTGATGAGTATTTAATAAAGTTTGATGATATTTATGACACATATAGGGAAACTGATAATATTTGCACACAAAAAACATGTGATAAGATAGTTTATAATGTTAAATTACTTTCTTTGTATGGAATTGGTGATAATAATTATTTGAATCTTTTTAAAGAACTATTAGTAGGACTCGTTTTAGTATTATCGATTGCAGTATTTTTTATTATATATAATTCTTTTCAAATATCGCTTACTAAAAGAAAAAGAGATGTCGCATTATTTAAAGCTATTGGTATTAGTAATAATCAGTTATACAAAGTGTTTTTATTTGAAGGAATTATATGTGGAGTTTTGGGATTAATTTTAGGGTTTAGCTTAAGTTTATTTTTTAATATAGGCATTATAAATTTAGTAAATAATTTATTTGATGAGGTTTTTGGTGGAGGTTTAGAACTTAGTTTATATAGACCATTTATTTTTATTCCTTTTATTTTTATTATTTTTATTATTTTATTTTCAGCGATTTTGCCACTTTTTAAAATTAAAAAATATAAAGTGATGGAACTTTTTAGAGAAAATGATTTTGTAAAAAAGGAAAGTTATCATTTTAAAAATTTTGTTTTAAATTATGCTTATACTAATTATGTAAGAAGTAAAAGAAAGTACCGAAGCTTAATTATATGTGTTTTTATTATAATTATTTTATTTAATAGTTTTATGAGACTGACAGGTTATACATTAACAATAATTAATGAATATGTAGATATACCTAAATACGATATAAGTGTGACAAGTAATATGAGCGATTATAATAAACTTGATGGTTTGGCTAGTTATTTATCAGCTGATAAGAAAAATATATTTAGAAGTTGCACGAAGCAAGCGTCGATTCCTAAAGAAAATTATAATCAGGGATTTCAAAATACGGTAGAGGTTTTAATTACAGATGTGGGTGGTAATGAAGTTATCAATTTAGTTAATGATACTATAATAGATAAGGATAAAATGATTAAAGAAAGATATAAACCTTTTAAGAGTTTAAATAGTATAACGTTAGATAGTGGTGAAGAAATAAATAATATAAGTATTACTAATAAGGTGCCTTTTGGATTTGATAATATGCTTGTGAAAGGAAGAGTTATTTTAAATTTAGATGAAGATAAATTTAGTGAAGTGTGTCCGTTTTTTTCAGGTAATGCGTTAATTAAAACTGATGAAAATCATCTTGATAATCTAATTTTGAAATATGTTAAAAATAATGGTTTTGAGGTTGCTTATACAAATGTAAAAAAAGCTTATGAACTGATAAATAATGTTGTTTTATTAATTAAACTTTTTATGTTTGCATGTGTGGGAATTGTAGTTTTGATTTCGGTTTTTACAATCTTTAATATTATTTCTGCAAATATTAAAATACGAAAAAGGGAACTTGCTAGTTTAAAAGTAATAGGTTTTACTAATCTTAAAATTAATTTTTGTCTGTTAGTTGAAAGTTTTATTATAAGTGTGAAAGGTGCTTTATATGCATTTCCGTTTGTTTTACTAATTAGTAATGGTTTATATGAAAATTTAGGAATGTATTTCGAAGTTAATATATCTATTTTTAATTATAGTTTATATATTTTAAGTTTTATCGGTTGTTTTTTGCTTATTTTTATATGTATGTTTGTTAGTCATTTAAATTTATATAGAAATAGTTTAATTTTAAATATTAAATGTGATAATGTTTAAATTGTTATATTGTTTATTTTTGAAAATTTGTCAATTATTTTTGTGAACAATTTTTGTTTGTTAATTTGCTTGCGGTAACATATAATTATGATATATAATTATTTTAAGGATGTGATTGCATGAGAGTTATTATTAGTGCGGGTGGAACTGGAGGACATATTTATCCAGCTTTAGCAATTATTAATAAGATTAAAGAGAAAGAACCAGATAGTGAATTTTTATATATTGGAACCCATAACAGAATGGAAAAGGATATTGTTCCAGCTAAAGGAATTCCTTTTAAATCGATTGAAATGTATGGATTCAGCAAAAAAATATTCCGAAATATAAAAACAGTTAAATGTTTATTTAAAGCATTTAAAGAGTGTAAGAAAATGATCAAGGAATTTAATCCAGATATTGTAATCGGTGTTGGTGGATATGTGACGGTTCCAGTTGTTGTTAGTGCGAAGAAGTTAGGTTATAAAACTTTTTTACACGAGCAAAATTCGTTACCTGGAAAATCTAATAAATTTTTAAGTAAATATTGTGATTTAGTAGGAGTATCATTTGAATCATCATTAGATAAGTTTCCTTCAGGCAAAGCAATAGTAACTGGCAATCCTTGTAGTGAAGATGCTTTAAAAGCTCCAGTTTTACTTAAATCAACTTTGGGCCTTTCGGCTACAAAGAAGCTTGTACTTATTGTAATGGGTTCTTTGGGAGCTGGCAAGGTAAGTAAATATTTAGAAAGTGAACTTCAAAGATTTGAAGGCAAAGATTATGAGGTTTTATTTGTAACAGGTAAAGGTTCTTATGACGAGGTAATGAAACATAATTATCCTAAAAATGTCAAAATTATTCCATTTTATGAAGGGTTAACTTCAGTTATGAAAAAAACAGATGTAATGGTATCTAGAGCCGGAGCTTCGACTTTGAGTGAACTTATCGCTTTGGAAGTACCAAGTATTTTAATTCCATCACCATATGTGGCTAATAATCATCAGTATTTAAATGCTTTGGATTTAGTTAATCAAAATGCGGCTTTAATGGTTGAAGAAAAGGATTTAGAAGATGAAATTTTATTTAAAAAAGTTGATGAATTAATAAATAACGAAGAAGAAATTAAAAATATTAAAAGTAATTTGAGAAAAATGCAGGTTAAAGATAGTGCGACAGTGATATATGATAATTTAAAAAGGATAGTTTATGATGAAAAAAATAAGTAATGCAGATTTAAGAAATTATACGACATATAAATTAGAAGGCAAGGTAGCTTGTGTTTATTTTCCAGAAGATGTGACAGAATTGGAAAAATTAATTTTAAAGTTAAAAAAGGAAAATATGAAATATAAAATATTAGGTAATGGTTCTAATTTAATTATTAGTTCTAAATACGATGGGGTTTTGATTAAACTAGAAAATTTTGATAAACTTGATATTGATGGTAATATAGTTACAGTAGGATCTGGTTATATGCTTCCGAAATTAGCTTTGGAATGTGCAAAGAAGAATTTAAGTGGTTTAGAGTTTGCTTCAGGTATTCCAGCAACTATTGGTGGGGCTATATATCAAAATGCGGGAGCTTATGGCGAGCAAATGGATAAAGTTATTAAAAGTGTAACTGTATTGGATGATCAAGGTAATATAAAAAATTTAAATAAAGAAGAATTACAATTAGGATATCGGGATTCTATTTTAAAACATGAAAGTTTGATCTGTTTAGAAGTGGTGCTAGAATTAAAACGAGATAGTTATGAAAATATAAAACAGAGGATGCATAACAATTTATTAAATAGAAAAGAAAAACAGCCTTTAGAATATCCATCTGCTGGTTCGGTATTTCGTAATCCACCTGGGTATAGTGCGGGTAAGTTAATTGAAGATGCTGGGCTTAAAGGTTTTAAAGTAGGAGATGCGATGGTATCTTTAAAGCATGCTAATTTTATTGTTAATGTTGGACATGCTAGCGGAGAAGATGTGTTACAATTAATTAAAATCATTCAAGAAAAAGTTAAAGATGAAACCGGGATTCTTTTAGAGGTTGAACAAGAAGTTTTAGAATAAAAAGGTGATATTTATGGCACGAAGGGTTAAGAAAAAAAGAAAATTAAAGGTTAAAAATTTGTTAATAGTTTTACTGATTTTTATAGTAATTCTATTAGGAGCTGCGTTTTTGACGGATGTAAAACTTAATAATATTATTGTTAAAGGAAATAGTCTTTATAGTGACTGGGAAATAATTGAAATGGCTGGTTTATCTGATTATCCAAGTAGTTTAAAAACTTTATCAAGCACAGTTGAAAAAAGATTAGAAGAAAACGATTATATTAAAAGTGTGAAGGTTTCAAGACCTAGTTTGACGAAGATTGTTATTAATGTCGAAGAGAATCTACCACTATTTTATTATTTGTCAGAAAACAAAACTATTTTAACTGATGAAACAGAGGTTACGGATAATTTTCCAGTGCCAACAGTTATTAATTATGTGCCTGATAATATTTATTCTGATTTTTTAAAATCTATGGGTTCGATTGATTACGATATAATTAAAAGAATATCAGAGATTAGGTATGATCCCAATGAAGTAGATGAGGGAAGATTTTTCTTAACGATGAATGATGGGAATCAAGTTTATTTAACTTTAAACAAGTTTACTAAATTGGATGACTATTTAGATATTATTAAAGAATTTGATAATAAAAAAGGAATATTATATTTAGATTCTGGAGAATATTTTGAAGTTAAAAGCTAAAAATATTCTTTTTTTTAATAATTTTTCATTTTCTAAAAGGAATTAAGGTATTAAAAATCGTATGTTAATCTATGAAGGCAAGTTCTTCTAGAAAGAGAGGCAATTTATGACCTTAGAAATGAATGAAGAATATTTTATGCAGTTAGACGAAAAATTAACCTTAGTTCCTTTAACTTATGATAAAGCTTTTAAAAGAATATTTCGAACTAATTTAGATATTTTAAAAGACTTTTTAAAAGATGTTATTCCTTTAGATATAGATAAAGAATGTAATATCAGACTTATGGATGGCGAACTTCCTAAAGAAAATATGAAAGAGAAAGGAAAAATCATCGATATTTATGTAGTCTTAGATAGAAAAATATATGTCGATATAGAAATGAATAAGAGTAAATTTGAAACGGTATTACAGCGTAATATAAAATATAAAGATAAATTATCAAGTATGCTTCCAGAAAGTAATGAAGATTATAAAGCTCTTACAAGTAAAAAATTATATCAACTTAACCTAAATGCTTATCTATATGAAAAAATCTTAGACGATATAATTGTTTTATATGGCTTAAAGACTCACCATATATATTCAAGTGATGAATGTATGGTGGTCAAGAGTCTTGAACGATATAGGGATTTATACTATAATAAAGGTAATAAAGAGAAGGATGTCATATGGCTTACGATATTAACTTCTAGAACATTTACGGAGTTATATGAGCTTTCAAGGCAAATACTTTCGAAAGAGAAAGTAAAAAAGTTAATGGAGGCGGCGATAAGTATGAGTAAAGATGGGTTTATATTACATGAATGGCAAAAAGATAAGTTTGATGCTTTAGTAAAGTATAATGAGATAGAAGATGCGAAAAAAGAAGGGAAAAGTCTTGGAATCGAAGAAGGAAAAAGTCTTGGAATTGAAGAAGGAAGGGCTTTAGGAAAAGCTGAAGGAACTAAGGAAAAAGCAATAGAAATAGCTAAAAATTTAATTAAAGAAAATGTTGATATTAATATTATTGTTAAATCAACTGGTCTAACTAAAAAAGATATCAATTTATTAAAAGAAAATACCGATGAATAACAATTTTCGGTCTTTTTTCTTGGCTTTTTTTTGGAAAAAATTTAATTTGGGTTTACATTTTCTTTTCAATAATGTAAAATTATAGTATAATTAATGATAGACCGTAGGAGGATGATGTTATGGAGCATGTTTATGCGAGTATTGATCTTGGTTCTGATTCCATCAAACTTGTTGTATGTGATCTTTACCAAAATCATTTGAATTTACTTGCGGCGACATCTATGCCTTCGCGGGGAATAAAAAAGGGACTAATAACTGAACCTGAACTAGCTAAAAAGTCAATTCAATTAGCGTTTAAACAAGTAGAGGAAATGCTTGGTATTAGGATAAAAAAGGTGATTGCAAATATTCCTAACCACATGGCTGAATATAAGATTATTAAAGGTGAATGTGATATTTCGGGTGACTTAATTACTTCTCGTGATATGATGAATTCCTATAAGGCTGGTATTAGGTCTAATCTGATGCCAAATGAGGAATTTGTAACAGTGGTACCAATTGATTTTAAAATTAATGGTAAAACAGTTATGAAAGATCCAAAAGGTTTTCCTGGTAAAAAATTAATGGGAAGAGCAATGATGGTAACAACACCTAAGAAAAATGTTTATTCAGTGGCTAGTATAATTGAAAGTTTGGGTATTGAAATTGTCGATATTTCTGTTGGAAGTATCGGTGATATAAATTGCTTTAGAAATGGTGATTTGGACAAAAGTATTAGTGCAGTTATAAACGTCGGCTCAGATATTACAACCGTATCTTTATATAATAAGAGTATTCCAGTCAGTACCAAGATAATTGGAGCTGGTGGAAGAGATATCGATAGAGATTTAGCTTATATGTATAAGATAGATGTAGAAGAGGCTCGTAAGTTAAAAGAGAATTTTGCTTTGGCTTATAAACGAAATGCGGATGTTCATGATATTTATGAAACAGTAAATATGGATAACGTTAAGATAAAAATTAATCAACAAGCAGCTTCTGAAGTAGTAATGAGTAGAATTAATGAGATACTTACTTTGGCAAAAAATGAGTTAGAAGACTTAACAAATAAGCCAATTCAGTATATAATAGTAACTGGTGGTACTAGCAATATGCTAGATTTTGAATATTGTGTACATGATACTTTACCAAGTGTAGCGAGTAAGGCAAAGGTAAAATTAATTGGAGTTAGAAATAATAAATATAGTACAGCAATTGGAAATATTATTTATTTTCTAAATACATTAAAATTAAAAGGAATGGATTATTCCATGCTTAGTGAGGATGATATGGATGAGTTATCTTCACCTAGAGAGAATACTAACGATGATACAATGCTCGGAAAAGTGTTTGGATACTTTTTTGGCGAATAGGAGGAAATTAATATGATGGGAATTGAAATGGATCAGTTAGCAAAAATAAAAGTAATAGGTGTCGGGGGCGGCGGCTGTAATGCAGTTAATAGAATGATTGAATCAGTTGAAGGAGTAGAGTTTATTGTTGCGAATACTGACTCGCAAGTTCTTAATAACTCTTTAGCTGAAAATAAGATTCAAATAGGTGCAGAACTTACACATGGACTTGGAGCTGGAGCTAATCCACAAATTGGTAAAGAAGCAGCACTTGAGTCTAAAACAGAACTTGAAGAAGCTTTAAAAGGTGCTGATATGGTATTTATCACCTGTGGTATGGGTGGTGGAACTGGTACTGGAGCAGCACCAGTTATCGCTGATATTGCACAAAATTCTGGAGCTTTAACAATCGGTATTGTTACAAAACCTTTCTCTTTTGAAGGTAAGAAAAGAATGACACAAGCTTTAGATGGTATTGAGGAACTTAAAAAACATGTCGATACTTTAATTGTTGTACCAAATGATAGATTAAGAGAAATTATTGATAAATCAACTCCATTACTTGATTCATTTAAAGAGGTTGATAATGTGTTACGCCGTGGTGTACAATCTATTTCTGATTTGATTGCATGCCCAGGATTAATTAATTTGGATTTTGCTGATGTTAAAACAGTTATGGAAAAACGTGGTAGTGCCTTAATCGGTATCGGTGCCGGTGTTGGTGAAGATAGAGCTATTGAAGCTGCTAATCAAGCAGTATTATCACCACTTTTAGAAACTAGTATTGATGGAGCTACTGATGCAATTATCAATGTTACTGGTGGACCTAATTTAACTTTACTTGAAGTAGAAGAAGCAGTTGAAGCTATTAGAAAATCAGCTAATACAGATATTAATACAATATTTGGTGCTGTTATTAACGAAAACTTTACAGATGAGTTAATCGTAACGGTTATTGCAACTGGTTTTGATCAAAATAAAGAAAAAGAAGAAGAGGAAGATACAACACCAATACTTGGTTTAGATGATGAAGATACAGTGATTCCAGCATTCTTAAGAAAACGTGGAAATTATTAGGCTTGCATTAGTCAAGCAAAAGTAGACAATAAAATATAAAAAGTGGACAATTAAGAATTAGTGTGTAATTGTTTAAATTGAATAGGAGTAAGATAGTTCAAAGCAGCTTGAGGTCTTTCATAGTTAAAATAATGAATGTATTTGTCAATTTCGGAGAAAATATCATTAGAAGAATTAATTTTAAAATCGATAAATAATTCTTCCTTAATCCAACCATTAATGGCTTCCATAGCTTCATTTTCGGTAGGTTTTCCTGGTTTTGACATAGAATGTATGATATTATAGTTATCGAGGGATTCACCATTATTTCTTAGAAGAATATACGGAACCTTGGTCAGAATGAAGAATAGTAACAAGGTCTAGATATTCTTCTTTTTTGTGTAATACAATTCTTAAGCCATCATGGTAAGTATTAGGGTCTCCTCTTTTATCTGAAAGAGAATAAGCAATAATTTCGTTGTTGAATAAGTCCATATATAGAGTTAATTCATAGTATTTGTGATTAGCCCAAAAAGCAGTCATATCACTAACAATGATTTCAAAAGGAGAAGAAGGATTAAGTTCAGCTAAAATGTAGTTAGGGAAATTTTTAAGTTCTCTATTAGCTTTTTTACCATATCTTTTAAAGTGGTTGGATTTTGATTTAATATTTAAATATTTACATATTTTATGAGCATAATTATCTGAAAAAACAATACCTAAATCAAGTTTAATTTTGGCATTTAACCAACGATAACCATGAGAAGGGAAATTATTATGATATTGTTCAAAAAGGGTACAAGCAAAATCTCTTTGAATAGTCTGTTGAGATAGATGATGTTTTCTTTCTAACCATTTATAAAAGCCTGATCGATTAATATTCATTTCATTACATAAGGCGAGGACGGAATATTTGTCGAATAATTCAAAGATTACTTCGTATTCTTTTTGAAGAAAGAAACGAATACCTTTTTTTCCGAAGTGTTTTGTTTGGTAACTAGATAGTTTTTTTTTAATCTAGTAATTTCAATATCTTTTTTAATCAATAATTTTTTAAGTTCATTTGTAGATAAATCATCATAAAAGGTATTTTGTTTGATAGGAGAGATAATATTAAAGTTATTAGATTCACCAGAAGAATCGAAACAATGATTATCTTTATTGAAAGCAGTAATCCATTTTTCTAAAGTTTTGAGGGGAACACCATATTCTTCAGCGGTTTTAATAGTAGAGTAACCGTTAAAACAAATATCCTCACAAAGTTTCTTTTTTAAAGCGTTATTGTATTTATTAGCCATATAATAATAAACCACCTCTAAATAATAAAATAGCTGTCTACATATCAATACCATTGTCTACTAAAAATATAAAAATGTCTATAATTAAAATATTATTGTATAAAAGTTATTTTATAGTTGTCTACAAATATACCCTCTGTTGTCTACTTTTAGTTTACCATTGCATTATTAAATAAATATAGTGGAAAAATACCCCGCCACCCCCAAATAAGAAAACAAGTGTAAAATCTTGTTTCTTTTTTGTA
>ENA-OPVV01000695-OPVV01000695.1-human-gut-metagenome-genome-assembly--contig:-NODE-695-length-28772-cov-2.282307_pt1 | contig 28772 bp, 20 predicted proteins | sample MGYA00241500_ERZ501992 | MGnify/ENA primary metagenome ERZ501992 (study PRJEB25962, sample SAMEA2043052) | human gut metagenome | biome: human gut; feature: human-associated habitat; material: faeces...
GCGTCCTTGCAGGGGCGTTTCTGCGCTTCATGGCATAATTTCTACAGTATCTAACTCACTGCGCTATTCGCACACGTGATAGTACGTGTGCCACCGCGGTGCCCGCGGCAGCGCCCCTTACGTTGTGGTGGAAATAATGTAGGAATTGTGATAAACTAACTGATAAGTAGTGCAGATTATTTTTTAAGGACACATTGTAATACAATTGTTGAAAAATATATTGATTTGTTTTATGATTTTAAGAATACAATAAATGACTTATTGAGACTTGGATAAGGCTTGCAGCTGTGTGAAATTTTTAAGAGTTAAAGAAATAAAATGACAGATTTAAAGATTACAAAGGATAACAATAATATATGTGTATATGAGAGGCTTAATGATGATTGCATTAGGCTTCTTCATATGTATGGGAAAAATCCGGTGTGTGTGGTGCCGGATATGCTTGATGGCATGAGAGTGACGGAGCTTGCGGAGTATTGCTTTTCTTTCAAGAGCATGCCTGAAAAATTGAAAACAGAGCTTGGGATTGATGATATTCTGAGTCCTGATATGACGGAGCTGTGTGATGATTATATCGAGAGGGTCATATTGCCGGACGGAATGCAAAAAATTGGCAGGCTGTGCTTTTATAATTGTTCAAGGCTGTCTGTGCTTGAGTTGCCATCCGACATATGTGATGTGGATGGTGACGCTTTCATGAACTGCACAAAACTTTATATGCTTGTGATGAGAGGCTCACCGAAGGATAAGTCGTGTCTTAAGCAGATTCTTTCACAGATAAGCACTCTTGTGAGGGTTAGATGGGCTGTCAGTGATGGAAATGCGATTGCGCAGGCATGTTTTTTCGAGTACGACCAGACATATGATGAGATTGGTCCTGCTCATATTTTTAAACTGAACATGAACGGAGAAGGTTTTCGCGCCAGACAGGCTTTTATGGACCGCGTGTTTGTGTGGAAGCAGTATGATGAAATATTTTCAGAGGCGATTGCGCAGGAGAGTGAGGATGATCTTTTAGATATGGCTTTTTACAGGCTTATTTATGCGTATGAGCTTTCAAAAGAAGCTAGGCAGCAGTTTTTGGAGTATATTGTCAATCATAAAAAAAGGCTGTCTGAGCTTATCATAAGAAAAAGGGATTCGGGTTTGCTGCAGAGTTTTCTGGAGCTTAAAGACGATGAGGAGAATTTTATCGCAGATATCCTGGCTGTTACTGATATGCTTGCACTTGCAGCACAGGATGAATGGAGTGAGGGCAGTGTGATTTTGCATAGATTTAAGAAGGAAAATCTGTCGGTATCCAGGAAGAGGCGGTTTGAATTTTAAATTTAAGTGTAAATGCAAAAGCTATATTATCGCTCAAAAATTATTTGACTTTTTTCAAAAATAAAAATATAATAGCCTATGAACGAGTAGCAGACTAGCGTAAATCCAGTTTAGCTGCTCGTTTTTTTGTGCACCTGCTGTCGCACATCATTAAAATATATAGTGCATTATAAAGTGTGTAGCTTATCAGCGTAAGTCCAGCTTATGAGATAAGAGCACACTTTTTTTATGCAGAAAAGGAGGAATAAGTTAAGATGGCAGAAAGTAACAAGATGAAGGACATGCCGGTAAATAAGCTCATGGTTCAGATGGGAATACCGATGATCTTATCTATGGCATTGCAAGCGGTTTACAATATTGTAGACAGTGCCTTTGTTGGAAACATGAGATCAGGAAGTGAGGCGGCACTTAATGCACTTACACTGGTGTTTCCAGTTCAGATGCTCATGGTAGCAGTTGGAATCGGAACAGGTGTGGGAACAAATGCACTTCTTGCAAGAACACTTGGACAGGGAAATGGTAAAAAAGCAGCAAAAGTTGCGGGAAACAGTTTGTTTCTTGGAGTGATTATTTATGTGGTGTGCCTGTTGTTTGGGATTTTTGGAGTAAGAGCATATATTTCATCACAGACAATTGACCCTGAAGTTATATTAATGGGAACAGATTACTTAAGAATATGCTGTGTAATTTCATTTGGAATTATTTTCTTTTCACTATTTGAAAAGCTGCTGCAGGCAACCGGACGTTCTCTTTATTCTACAATTGGTCAGGTAGTTGGAGCAGTGGTAAATATTATTCTTGATCCTATTATGATTTATGGTATTGGGCCGGTTCCGGAAATGGGAGTTAAGGGCGCCGCATATGCAACTGTTATCGGTCAGGTTGTGTCTGCAATACTGCTGTTTGTATTTCATATGAAGCTGAACAGGGAATTTGAGCATGATACAAAGTATATGAAGCCTGATGGAGGAATAATCAAGGAAATTTATGCAATTGGACTTCCGGCTATTATTGCACAGGCTCTGATGTCAATTATGGTTTATGTGATGAATCTTATTTTGAAATTTAGTCCTTCGGCGCAGACTGCATATGGTTTGTTTTATAAGGTGCAGCAGTTTGTATTGTTCCTTGCATTCGGACTAAGGGATGCAATTACACCAATTATAGCTTTTTCATATGGAATGCACAGCAAAAAGAGAATTAAGGATGGCATCAGGTATGGATTGCTTTATACGATTGTGCTTATGGTCATAGGAGTAGCGATTACAGAAATTTTCCCGGGAGAATTTGCTGCTTTGTTCAATGCAGGAGCATCAAGAGAATATTTTATCGGGGCAATGAGAATTATTTCCATCAGCTTTATTTTTGCCGGAATAAATGTGGCATATCAGGGTATTTACCAGGCGCTTGATGGTGGTATGGAATCGCTTGTGATTTCACTGCTCAGACAGCTTATAATTATATTACCTTTGGCAGGCATCTTCTCATTTTTTGTAAGAGGCGGACATATTGGAGTTTCACTGATCTGGTGGGCATTTCCAATCACGGAGGTGACTGCTTGTATTGTAGGATATTTATTTTTAAAGAGAATCAATAAAAATAAAGTGGAAAACTTAAATTAAGGAGGCATAAGCCATGACAAAAAGAATCATTACGATAAGCCGAGAGTTTGGAAGTGGCGGACGTTTTATCGGAGAAGAAACAGCGAAGAAACTTGGGATTACTTATTATGATAAAAATATCATTAATGAGATTGCAGAGAAGTCTGGTTTATCTCCGGAATATGTCCGGGAAAGTGCAGAATTATCTCCGAAGAAAGGATTATTTGCATATGCATTTGCCGGACGTGATATCACAGGAAAATCCATAGAAGACATGTTGTATGAGGCGCAGAGAAAGGTTATTTTAGAACTGGCTGATAGGGAATCTTGTGTAATTATCGGAAGAAATGCAGATTATATCCTGAAGGATCGGGATGATGTATTGAACGTATTTATCCATGGGGATATGCCGGAAAAAACACAGCGTATTATGGACTTATATAATGTAGGAGAGAAGGAAGCTGTCAAAATGATGGTAGATACGGATAAAAGGCGTATGACGAATTATAATTTTTACACCGATCAGAAATGGGGAAAGGCCAGTAATTATACGTTGTGTCTGAACAGCTCGCAGCTTGGATATAACAGATGTGAGAAGATTATTATGGAGTGTAGTTGTAATCTTTGATGAGGCAACTGCTTACACAGATCCGGAAAACGAGGCGATCCTGCAGAATTCTATCGTAAAACTGGGAGCAGGGACTGGTTAATTTAATACACAAAAGTGTTGACAGAAAGAGATGGATATAGTATTATCGAACTATAAAGTAACCGGTTACGTAACCGGTTATACACGAAGGGTTAATAGAGGAATGGAGGAAGAAGTGCATGAAACTTATCTACAGGATATGAACAGCAAATATGTTTATCCAATTATCTTTCAATTAAACAGAAATACTTTGATCAATATCAGAAGTCAGTGAGTGAAGAAAAATAACGATACGAACAACAGGAGAATTTGCATGAGTGAGATGTTAGAAAAGGCTAGAAAATATGAAGATGAACAGGGAAAGCAGATAAAAGCAGAAGACAGACCGGCTTTTCATGTGAGTCCATATGTCGGATGGATGAATGATCCGAATGGTTTTTCATACTATCAGGGAGAGTACCATCTTTTTTATCAGTATTATCCATATGATACACACTGGAACAGTATGCATTGGGGGCATGTGGTAAGTAAAGACTTATTACATTGGAAATATCTTCCAGCAGCTCTTGCACCAGATGAAGAATACGATAAGGGTGGATGTTTTTCGGGAAGTGCAATAGAGTTGGATGATGGTAGACAATTGCTTATGTATACAGCCGTAGATCATGAAACATTAGAAGATGGAAGTAAAAGAGATATACAGACACAGGCGGTAGCTGTCGGAGACGGAAGAGATTATGTGAAATATGAGAAGAATCCGGTTTTAACAGAAAAGGATCTTCCGGAAGGTGCAAGTAAAGTAGATTTCCGTGATCCAAAAATCTGGAAAGGAAAAGATGGAAACTTCTATTGTGTGATCGGAAGCAGACCGGCAGATGGAAGCGGACAGATTCTTCTTTACAGAAGTGAGAATGGATTTGACTGGGAATTTGTCAGCATCCTTGCAAAAAATAAGAAACGTTTTGGAAAGATGTGGGAATGTCCGGATTTCTTTGAACTGGATGGAAAACACGTTCTTTTGACCAGTCCACAGGATATGCTGCCGGAAGGCTTGGAATATCATAATGGAAATGGCACTTTATGTATCATAGGAGAAATGGACAAGGATACATATACCTTAAAAGAGCAGTTTACGCAGTCTGTGGATTATGGAATTGATTTTTATGCAATGCAGACGGTGAAAGCATCGGACGGCCGCAGAATTATGATTGGCTGGATGCAGAACTGGGACACACTGGCTCATCGTGATAATGATTCGAAGTGGTTTGCACAAATGAGTCTGCCGAGAGAATTATCTGTGAAAAACGGAAGACTTTATCAAACGCCGATTAAAGAACTTGATGAAATGCGTAAAAACAGAGTTGAGTACAACAATGTAGTAATAAATAATGATACGATTTCATTAGATAAAATCGAAGGACGAACGATAGATATGGAGCTTGTGATATGCCCGGAAGATAAAGAAAATATGTATAAGAAATTTGGATTACGCTTTGCGAAGAATGAGAAGTTTTATACAGAACTGAGCTTCCGTCCTGATGAGTCTGTACTGAAAATTGATAGAAAATTTTCAGGAACCGAAAGAGCGTTGGTTCATCAGAGAAGATGTCTGGTAAATGGAGATGCCGATGAATTAAAGCTTCGTGTGATTTTGGATAGATTTAGCGCAGAAATATTTATTAATGATGGCGAGCAGGTAATGTCTGCAGTTATATTTACAGAACAAGAGGCAAAAGGAATTTCGTTCTTTGCTGATGGTGCAGCTAAAATCGATGTAGTGAAATATGATCTGATTTAGAAAATACATGATTGAACTTACATTGAGATTGAAAATGCATGGATAATGATAGGGGATTCCTGAAATGGGAATCCCCTTTGTAGTATAGGAGCATAGTATCGATGATAGAAGAAAGAAGAAAAAGACATGAGAATGAACTGCATGAAAAGTATCTGCAGTTATATCACAATGAACAATGTTATGAAGAATTAATGCAGATGCTGGAAGAGGCTTATCAGAATAGACCAGCGGAACTTAGGAGCTTAGACAGCAGAAGAGAAAAAGAACCGAACTGGTATCGAAACAGAAATATGCTTGGGATAACGATGTATCCGAAGCTGTTTGCAGGAGGATTAAACGGTGTAATAGAGCATTTGGATTATTTGTCTGAGCAGAAGATCACCTATCTTCATCTGATGCCGCTTCTGAAGATGCCGCATCCATATAATGACGGTGGCTATGCGGTAGAGGATTTTAAACAGGTAGATCCTGAAATTGGAACAAATGAAGAGTTAAAAAGACTGACAAAAGAGCTGAGAAAGCGTGGCATCAGCTTATGTCTGGATGTAGTTATGAATCATACGGCAGATACACATGAGTGGGCGATACGAGCCAAGAGAGGCGAACAGGAATATATGGATCGCTATCAGTGCTATGAGACGCGAGAAATTCCGGATCAATTTGAAAAGACAATGCCGCAGGTGTTTCCGGAAACTGCTCCGGGAAATTTCACATGGTGTGAAGAGATGCACAGACATGTACTGACAACATTCTATCCTTATCAATGGGATTTGAATTATCATAATCCGAAAGTATTTAATGAAATGATTGGGAATATCCTGTATCTGGCAAATATGGGAGTCGAAGTGTTTCGGATTGATGCAGTTCCTTATATCTGGAAAGAGTTAGGAACGAATTGCAGAAATCTTCCACAAGTGCATCTTATTGTACGAATGTTACGAATGATTCTTGAGATGGTTTGTCCTGGTGTAATCCTGAAAGGCGAGGTTGTTATGGAACCAAAGGAACTTCCGGTTTACTTTGGAACAGAAAACGAACCGGAATGTCATATGTTATACGGAGTTTCCAGCATGGTAAATCTGTGGGCAGCACTGGCCACAAGAGATACAAGAATGTTAAAACATCAGATGGATGTAATCCACAGTCTTCCGAAGAATTGTTATTTTGTCAATTACCTTCGCTGTCATGATGATATTGGCTGGGGCCTGGATGAAGAGCAGGAGAAGAAGCTGGAGATAGATCCGATTCAGCACAAGGAATATTTATATCATTTCTTCGAGGGAACATATCCGTACAGCTTTGCTCGTGGAGAGTTGTATAATTACGATCCGGTGACCAAAGATGCCAGAAGCTGTGGAACAACCGCAAGCCTGTGCGGAATCGAAAAAGGCGGATTTGAAGGGAATTTAGAACAGGTGAAACAAGGAATCCAAAGAGTGCTCATGATGCATGCGGCATGTATGAGTATGGAGGGATTTATAATGCTTTCATCCGGGGACGAGATCGGTCAGGTAAATGATTATGATTATAAGAAAAATCCGGATACTGCTGCGGATAGCAGGTATCTGCACCGCAGTCCGTTCCGGTGGGACAATGCAGACAAGAGAAAAAAAGCGGGTACAGTACAGTACGACATCTGGAATGGTCTGAAGCAGATGGAAGAAATACGGCGTCAGGATAATTGCTTTGGAGAAACTGCCGGTATCTCTACCTGGGATACAGGAAATTATGCGGTTTTTGCAATCAGAAGAACAGTAGGAAATGAAGAATTAATCTGTCTGGCTAATTTTTCAGAATATGGGCAGAATGCATGGCTGAACTGTCTGGAAGGTGAATATGAGGATTTATTTACAGGAGAAAAACTGGAAATGAATTCGGTATGGATGAATCCTTATCAGTACAGATGGTGTGTGAAAAAAATGTAGTCGTTTTCAAGCGGCAGAATGGAGAATACGATGAAAAAATATGATGTAGTGGCACTTGGAGAATTGTTAATTGATTTCACAGAAAATGGAAAAAGCAATCAGGGAAATCCGCTTTTTGAGGCAAATCCGGGAGGAGCGCCATGCAATGTACTTGCAATGCTGACGAAACTCGGACATAAGACGGCATTTATCGGAAAAGTAGGGGAAGACTTTTTCGGAGAACAGCTGAGAAATGCGATAACAGAAGTAGGGATTGATGCAGACGGATTATGTATAGATAAGGAAATCCATACGACACTTGCTATGGTACATACTTATCCTGATGGAGACAGAGATTTTTCATTTTATCGTAATCCGGGAGCGGATATGATGCTGAATAAAGAAGAAATTTGTGAAGAAATCATTAAAGGAACGACAATCTTCCATTTCGGAACATTGTCCATGACACATGAAGGGGTACGGGAAGCAACAAAAGAAGCAATTCGCATAGCAGAAGAATCTGGTGCGATTATTTCTTTCGATCCGAATTTACGCCCACCACTTTGGACTTCCTTGGATGAGGCGAAGGAACAGGTATTATATGGCCTTAAGCATTGTCATATCCTGAAAATCTCAGACAATGAGATTCAGTGGCTGACAGGAGAAGAAGATTATACTGCAGGGGTAAACTGGATCAGAGAAAGATATCAGATTCCGCTGATCCTTGTATCTATGGGTAAAGAAGGAAGTCGTGCATACTATAACGGAATGATGGTAGAAGTAAAACCGTTCCTTCAGAAGAATACAATTGAGACGACAGGAGCAGGAGATACATTCTGTGGTTGTGTATTACATTATATCTGTGAACACGGAATGGAAGGTTTGGAGGAAGAAAACCTGAAAGAAATGCTGACTTTTGCAAATGCAGCGGCATCTGTGATCACAACAAGAAAAGGGGCACTGCGTGTAATGCCGACAAGGAATGAAATTCAGAATATTATTCATGGTTTATAAAAACTAAACCTATTGACATAGTAGGTATATAGATGTATTATAAATACGACAGAGAAAACAGTTATGAAATCTGTAACAAGTCGGTGCAGGCAGTGGTCAGGAAGTTTTACGAGAATATAGAATAAATAAGAGCATGCAATAAATCCAAAATAACGGATCATTTTGAAATGTTTTCCGGTATGTGTCGGATCAAACGTTTTATGAATTTTATATAGAAGACGGAAGCAGCAGAGCATCTTAGATGGACTGAACAGAAAGCATGTAATCGTGGTATTTAAAGAATAGTTATAGAAGAATTAAATATTAACAATATTTATAGAAAAAAACAATTGGACGTATAAATGTAATTCATGTATACTACACAAAATAGTTAAAACGTACCAATTTTAGGAGGTAAAAGTATTTATGAAGAACACAAGAGCCATAAGAGCTATAGCATTAGCTATGTGTGCAACATTGTTATTTGCTGGATGTGGGGGATCAGGTAAAAAAGCAAGTTCTGATAATTCAGCAAGCACAGCAGCAACTGAGACAAAAGATGAGTTACATATTGCGGTTTCAGCAAACCCACCTTCATTGGATGTGCAGACAAGCAACTCTTCACTGGTAGGTGAGATTGCGGCTCATGTTTTCGAACCATTATTTGCAATGGATGATAAATATGAACCGACACCGGTACTTGCAGACTCCTATGAAGTAAATGATGATGGTTCTGTATATACCATCAAATTACGTGAAGGTGTAAAATTCCACAATGGAAAAGAAATGACATCCGAAGATGTTGTTGCATCTATGAACCGTTGGATTGAAAATTGCTCAAGAGCAAAAACTTTGCTTGAAGGATCTGTATTTGAAGCAGTAGACGATTATACTGTAACGCTGACCGTAAACAAACCGGCATCTGATATCCTTATGATTCTTGCAAATCCGTCTATGTTTGCGGCAATTTATCCAAAAGAAGTTGTAGATTCGGCAACTGAGGAAGGAATTTCAGAATACATCGGAACAGGTCCGTACAAGATGACAGAATGGAAACAGGATCAGTACGTTAAACTTGACAAGTTTGAAGATTATAAGAACTCAGATAATGCAACAACAGGTCTTGCAGGAAAGAAGGAAGCAGCAACTGCTACTTTATGGTTTGATATTGTACCGGATGTTTCTACACGTATGGCTGGTGTTCAGAACGGACAGTATGATATCGCGGAAGAGGTTCCGACTGATAATTATGAAGAATTATCAAAAGACAAGAACCTGAAGCTGGATGTAACAAATGGTGGTACTTTGAATCTGTTCTTAAATACAACTGAAGGCATCATGGCAAACGAAGATATGAGACAGGCAGTACTTGCGGTTCTGAACTGTGAAGATATCCTTTATGCAAGTTATGGTAACGAAGACTTGTACGAATTAAATGCCGGATGGATGAACTTAAGCGATGCACAGTGGAGTACAGAGGCTGGCAAAGAATATTACAACCAGAACGATGAAAAGAAAGCAAAAGAGCTTCTTAAAAAGGCTGGTTATAACAACGAAAAGATTACACTTGTAACAACACCGGATTATCCGGAAATGTACAACGCAACCTTAGTTCTTCAGGAAGAACTTCAGAAGATCGGTGTGAATGCAGTTGTAGACAGCAACGATTTTAACACATTTATGGAACATCGTTCAGATCCGAAGCAGTTCAGCATGTACATCACAAGTAACTCTTATGCACTTCTTCCAGTTCAGTTATCTGCACTTAACAAGGAGTGGGCAGGACTTGATGCACCGGAAGTAACAGACGGAATCAGCGCAATCCGTTTTGCAGATTCTACAGAAGATGCAAAGACTGCATGGGAAAACTTACAGACATTCCTGTATGAAGATGGTGCTGCATCTGTTATCGGACATTACACTTCTGTAAATGCATTAAATGCAAAAGCAGAAGGATATGAGTTCTCAAGATACGCACTTTACTGGAATACAACTGTTTCTAAATAGGCAAATGATGGAACGACGGATAGCAGCAGCGTCCGTCGTTTTTTAAAAGGAGTTAAAAAATGTTACGATATATAGGAAAACGAATTTTATCACTGATCCCGGTTATGATTGTTGTATCATTTGTGGCTTTTCTGATCGTATATATGATCCCGGGAGGACCGGCTTCCTCAATCCTGGGACTGGAAGCAACAGCAGATGAAATTCATGATTTAAATGCACAGCTTGGTTTTGACAGACCATTTTTTGTACAGTATGGTGACTGGATCGTGGGAGTATTACATGGAGACTGGGGAAACTCCTACTTCCTGCATGAATCAGTCAGCACACTGCTCGGAGAATATTTCCTTCCAACAATCAGTCTTGCAATCTTTGCACAGATTATTGCACTCTTTATTTCTATCCCACTTGGACTTATCGCAGCATATAAGCGTGGTACAGCAATCGATATCACAGCAGTTACTGTTTCACTGATCGGTTCTGCACTTCCGGGATTTCTGCTCAGTATGTTCCTGATGCTTGCACTCAGTGTTTATAATCATATATTCCCGGTTGCAGGTTATGCGGATCTTTCGCAGGGCCTTGGTGAGCACCTGAAATATCTGTTTGTTCCGGCATTATCGCTTGGAATTGTACAGGCAGCATATCTCACAAGAATGATCCGTTCTTCGATGCTGGATGTGCTTTATAAAAACTTTATCCATACAGCCCGTGCAAAGGGATTAAAAGAAAAGAAGGTTCTTCTTGTGTACGGACTTAAAAATGCGGCTCCGGTTATTTTAACAGCAGTCGGACAGTCTTTCGGCAGTCTGATCACAGGAACAATTGTTACAGAAACCATTTTCAATATTCCGGGGCTTGGTACCTTGACGATGAATTCCATCAACCGAAGAGATGTTTTCGTTATTCAGGGCGTAGTATTATTCGTAACGTTATTGTATGTATTGGTGAATCTGGCAGTAGATATTCTGTATGGATTTGTTGATCCAAGGCTTCAGCCGGGACGTAAATAGGAGGAAAAAGATGTATTTTACAAGAAAAAGTATGTCCGAAGCTAGTGAAGCTATTTTCAGAGAGCAGAGGCAGATCAGAAAAGAAAAATTATTGTCAAACCCGGGACTTATCATTGGTGCAGTTGGCTTTACCATAATTCTGCTTGCTGCAATCTTTATTCCGATGTTCAGTTCGGTGAGTCCGAATGCAATGACAGTTACGGAACGTTTCCAGGCACCATGTGCAAAATATATATTCGGAACAGATGAATTTGGGCGTGATGTATTTACCCGTCTGATGTACGGAGCAAGAGTTTCACTCTGGGTAGGCGGATGTGTTGCTGCATTTTCCTGTATCCTTGGCACGTTCATCGGTGTGTATGCAAGTTATTTCAAAATTCTTGACCAGATCCTGATGAGAATCTGTGATGGTCTGATCGCCATTCCGGGAATCCTTCTTGCAATCGCCCTGATCGCAGCACTTGGTACTTCCAGTTGGAATGTGGTGCTTGCCCTGACGATCGTTTATACACCGAGTGTGGCGCGTACTGTCCGTGCAAGTGCGATGGTCATCAAAGAGCAGCCGTATGTGGAGGCTGCAAAGGTGCAGGGGTTCAGTAACTTTAAGATTCTCTGGAAGCTGATCCTTCCGGGCGTTATTTCACCGCTTACCGTGCAGGCCTCTTTCATTTTTGCACAGGCAATCATTTCCGAAGCATCCTTAAGCTTCTTAGGTGCTGGTATTCCGGCTCTGGCAGCAAGCTGGGGAAATATGCTGCAGGACAGTAAGCTGGTATTTTCAAAGGCACCGTGGACCATGATCTGTCCTGGTATTGCAGTAGTAGTCTGTGTACTCAGTCTGAATCTTCTGGGCGACGGTCTCCGGGATTTCCTTGATCCGAGAGTAAAAGGAGGAGCGAAGAAATAATGGAAAAGCAGTGTAATGAATGTAAAAATCCAATTCTGGAAGTTAAAGATCTGCGGGTAAAATTCTCCGTTCATAAGAAATGGCTTCCTGCAGTAGACGGAGTAAATCTCTGCATCCAGCCGGGTGAGATCATCGGAGTTGTAGGAGAGTCCGGATCCGGAAAAAGTGTCATGTCACAGTCCATTCTCCGTCTTCGTGATCACGACACCGCGGTGCAGTACGAGGGAGAGATCCTGTTTGAAAATGAAGATCTGTTAAAGCGACCGCTTTCCAAGATGAGAGAGATCCGTGGAAATGATATTTCTGTTATTTTCCAGGATCCGCTGAACTCTTTAAGCCCGGTACATACCGTTGGAAAGCAGCTCAGTGAAATCGTGCTTCTTCATAAAAATGTAACAAAGTCAGAGGCAAAGGCACGTTCGATTGAGATGCTGAAGCTGACCGGGATTCCGAATCCGGAAGACTGCATGAAAAAGTATCCGTTTGAACTTTCTGGTGGAATGCAGCAGCGTGTGATGATCGCCATGGCACTTGCCTGTGAACCGAAGCTTCTGATCGCTGATGAGCCGACGACTGCTCTGGATGTGACGATCCAGGAACAGATTCTGCATCTGATCAAAGAGCTGAATGAAAAGCTTGGTATGTCCGTGCTCTTTATCACGCATGACATGGGTGCGGTTGCGCAGCTCTGTCATAGTGTGAAGGTTATGTATCTGGGACAGGTAGTAGAAGATACTACGACAGAAGAACTTTTTGCCAATCCACTGCATCCGTATACGGAAGGGCTTCTTGCCTGTATCCCGCATCTTGGAGTGGAGAGAGGTAAAGAACTTCCAACTATTCCGGGAACCGTACCACCGCTGACCAAGATCCCAGTCGGATGTCATTTCTGTACCAGATGTAAATACGCGGATGACCGCTGCAAGAATACACAGCCGCCGCTTGTGGAAGCAAGAAAAGGGCATCTGGTAAAATGTTGGAAATATGCAGATCAGGCAGTGAAAGAGGAGGTATAGACAGATGAGTGAATATTTACTGGAAATTAAAAACTTAAAAAAGTCTTTCCCTCTGAAAACCGGAAAGAGCAGCCTTTTCGGGAAAACATCCCGGATGTGTGCGGTAGATAATATGTCCCTTTCCATCAAAAAAGGTGAGACCTACGGACTGGTTGGGTAATCCGGATGTGGAAAATCTACCACAGGACGAGCAATTGTAGGACTGACAAAACCAGACAGTGGCTCCATTCTTTACGATGGAAAGGATCTTTGTAAATTAAGTGACAAAGAGTTCAAACCACTTAGAAAAGAATTGCAGATGGTATTCCAGAATACCCTTTCTGCACTGAATCCGCGTCAGAGAATCGGAAATATCCTGGAGGATATCCTGAAGATCCACAGCAATCTGGATGCAGCAGAAAGAAGAGAAAAGGTAGTAGAGGTTCTGAAGAAGGTAGGACTTTCCGAAGACCATTATTTCCGTTTTCCGCACGAGCTTTCCGGCGGGCAGGTACAGCGTCTTGGTATTGCAAGTGCCCTTGTTATCGGACCAAAGCTGATCGTCTGTGATGAACCGGTATCTGCGCTTGACGTATCGATTCAGGCACAGATCCTGAATATGCTGATGCAGCTTCAGAAGGAACTGGGACTCAGCCTTTTATTTATTTCACACGATATCGGTGTTATCCGTTTTATCTCAGATCGTATTGGGGTTATGTATCTGGGAACACTGGTAGAAGAAACAGATACCGAAGAATTGTTTGCAAATCCGCTCCATCCGTACACGAAGGGACTTTTTGCTTCTGTGCCGGATCCATATATTGAGCGGGATGGATTTTCAGAGCTTTCCGGAGAACAGCCGGTCAGAACCGAAGATTTTAAGGGCTGTGCGTTCTCTACACGCTGTCCGCATGCGACAGAAAAATGCAGACAGGAAGCACCGGTTTTCAGAGAAGTGAAGGCGGGGCATAAAGTAGCTTGTCATATGGTAGAAGAATAGAGTATGTAAGAAAACACCGCAGGAAATGGGGGAATCCTGCGGTGTTTTTGTGCGGAAGGGGACGAAAGGCAGGGGAGGTTGTAAGACCGACCGGACGAAAAGAATTGTCATAAATTCCATTACGCAAACCATTCCGATGAACCCATGGGGGGGGGAATCGTGTTCAGCAGAGGCTTCCACGATTCCTGGGTTTCATCTCCATTGCGTAATAAGTGAATCTATGACAAATCTTTTTGTCCGGTCGGTCATTCTACTTTGTCGGCTTTGCCCTTCTGAGTATTCCATAATAAAAAGGGCAGGGATTTCTGCTGTGGGAAGTGGGCGGATTATTTATGTAGAAATAAAAGAACGAAAGTTCAGTCAAAAGATTATATGACACAGAAATGAACGAAAATTTAAGAAAATCTAAATAGTATTTCCAACTGTTTTCCAGTATACTGAAACTATGATTGGATATCGGAATTTAAGTTATGGGGCGATGGTATTGTGCGATAACTTAGAGGGACAAAGTGTATATAGAAAGTGCTGCGGCTTCCTTATTGAGGCAATGGAGAGGAAACTCAGGAATCGTGGAAGCCTTTGCTGAACACGATTCCCGCTTTCAGAGGTTCCTCGGAATGGTTTGCCGAAGGGAAGCCGCAGCACTTTCTATATACACTTTGTCGGACTAACTTCAACAAACTTTTACACCTTAAAAGTAGAATGATGAGGAGGGAATGAAAATGAATGTAAATGGGAATTTCAAAGACAATCTGATGGGGAAGAAAAAGGTGATTTTCATCATCTGCCTTATTTTTGCAGTCGCTCTGATTGTCGCAATCCTGCACATGGTTTCAGGAGGGGGAAAAGATTCCGCGAAGAACATCCTCTACGCGGATAAGGTCAGCGTGATCACCGGAAACGGAAGCGGAACCGTGAACCGCTTTGCAGGCGTTGTGGAGGCGCAGGATACTTTGAAAATCTCACTTTCAGAAGGACAGAAAGTGAAAGAGATTTTCGTGGAAAAAGGTCAGGAAGTGGAGCCTGGGACGAAACTCTTTGAATATGATACAGAGGAGCTTGCGATGACACTGGAGCAGGGAAATCTGGAACTGGAAAAGATAGGAAACAGTATTTCCAATCTGAATTCACAGATTGCGGCCTTAACGACAGAGAAAAAGAATGCACCGGCAGGTGAGCAGCTTTCTTATACAACGCAGATCCAGGAGCTGCAGACGAATGTAAAACAGGAAGAATATAATTATAAAGTAAAAGAACTGGAAGTGAACCGGACGAAGAAGAGTCTGGAATCATCCACGGTGACATCCACGATTGCAGGAATTATCCAGGAGATCAATCCAGATCCTGGTTATGATGATTACAGTGGAGAAAAGCAGGCATTTATGAGCATTCTTTCTACCGGAAAATACCGAATTAAGGGAAAAATCAGTGAACAGAATATCGGTGAGCTTCAGCCGGGAATGGATGTGACGGTGCGGGCAAGGAATAACCAGGAGGAGATCTGGAAGGGATCTGTGGATGTGATCGACACAGAAAAACCGGAGAGCAGTTCACAAAGCGAGATGTATTCCGGTTCGGATTCTTCTGCCCGGGCAACTAAGTATCCATTTTATGTAACGCTTGAAACCAGTGATGGTCTGATGCTGGGACAGCATGTATATATCGAGCCTGGAACCGGAGTAAATACAGAGGGATTACATCTGATGACTGCTTATATTGTAGATGCAGACGGGAAAGAGCCTTACGTTTGGGTAGCAAATAAAAAGGACAGACTGGAAAAGAGAAATGTAAAGCTTGGTGCTTATGATGAGGAGCAGGATACATGGGAAATCACAGAAGGACTGAAAGAGACGGATTACATTGTCTGGCCGGATGGAGAATGTAAAGAAGGAGCAGCCGTTCAGAAGAACGAAAATGTACAGGCAGGAGGCATGGAAGAGGGGGAATAAAGGATGACTTTTCAAAAAAGAAATAAGAAAAAAATTCTTCAGATCGGGATTGCTTTGGTTGTCTGTGTATGTTTCATTGGAGGCGGCATTATATTTGCAATGAAAAAAAGTGAAAAAGCGGTCAAGGTAGCACCGGTAGCCAGTATGAGTAATGGTGGATGGTATTCAGAATCGGATATTTATGATTATGCGAAGGTGCAGGCAGGTGCGAGCCAGGACATTTACCATGATGATACCCTTACGATCAAGGAGATTTATGTCAAATCAGGGGATACGGTGAAGATCGGCGATCGTCTGGTTGCTTATGATACCACGCTTGCAGGTCTTGAGCAGGAAATGAAGCAGATGGAGATTCAGGGGATTGAACTGAATATTCAGAATCAAAAGGCAGAATTAGAACAGTTGAAAAATGCAAAGATTGTTGCGTCTGTTGAAAGAAGCCAGGATGAACTGCGGAAAATGACTGCAAAAGGAACCAGACCTGGAATAATACGGACTGCGGATGCAAAGAAAAATGAAGGGGAAAATCCGGATACTTCCGAAAATCCTGAGCAGCCGGAGACACCAGAAAATCCGGAAGGACCGGAAAAACCATCAATCGGGAAGCCGTTTCCGGAAGAACTGAAGGATAAGATCATTTATAAAGAGATTACAAAGGACGCTGCTCCTTATAATGAAGATGGAGATGGAACAAAAGAAAAGCCGTATCGCTATCTTTGTGCGCCGGGAGCAACGGTAAATGCGGAGTTCATGCTGAAAATGCTGGAAGAGAGGGCAGTCTGTATCTTTGATGTAGTGGATCAGGAGAAGGAACCGACGCTTCTTTTATACTCCTGGACGCTGGACGGAAAGACCGGACAGGTGATAAAGCCCGAAAATCCGGAGCAGCCGGGGACACCGGAAGAGCCGATAATTCCGGACGAATCGGATAACCCTGGTGGATATGAAGAACCGGATCCAGGAGACGCAGATGGAATGACCAGGGAAGAGCAGGCAAAGCAGATCCAGGAAAAAGAACAGAAGATCAAGGACCTGGATCTGGAAAAGCGAACAGCGCAACTGGAATTGAAAAAGCTGGATAAAAAAGTAAATAATGGTGTTGTAAAAAGTACAGTAGAGGGAACGGTAAAATCTGTACTTGACGAAGAAGAGGCAAAGCTGGAGAATAAACCGGTTATATCTGTGACCGGAAAAAATGGTTGTTATGTAATCGGAGGGATTGCCGAAAGCAGCTATGATAAATTAAAAGAGGGTATGACTGTGATGGTGACTTCCTGGAATACGGGGAACTTTTATGAGGCAACGATCACCAGTATCGGTAATTCACCGGTTGAAAGTATGAAGAGCAGCGAGAATCCTAATATGTCCTACTATCCGTTTACTGCAGTGGTTGAGAAAGATGCAGACCTTTCATCTGGTGAGGGTGTCAGTATTTCCGTAGACGGACTTTCGGGTGACAGTGGGAATTCGATTTACCTGGAACAGATGTTCATAAGAGAAGACGGAAACCGCTCCTATGTATACAAGAAAGGAAAACATGGAAGGCTGGAGAAGCAGTATGTAGAGGTTGGAAAAAATATGTACGGTTCCATTGAAATCGTTTCCGGACTTACCATGGAGGATGAGATTGCATTTCCGTATGGAAGAAATGTAAAAGAGGGTGCGAAGACAAAGACAGTGGAGTCACTGTATGATTATAATTAATGAGGGGGTGAGGAGATGCTTGAAGATATCAGGCTGGCATTTCAGGGAATCTGGAGTCATAAGCTGCGGTCTGCGCTGACGATGCTTGGTATTATTATCGGAATCGGATCGATCATTGCAATTGTTTCGACGATCAAAGGAACCAATGAGCAGATCAAGAAGAATCTGGTTGGCGCGGGAAATAATGCGGTCAATATCCAGCTTTATCAGGGAGACTGGACACTGGATCTGTCTTATCAGGAGGTTCCGGATGGAATACCGGAGATTTCAGATCAGGTACTTGGTGAGATCCAGACACTGGATGAGGTGGAAAGTGCAGCCCTTTATCACAGACGGAATGAATATGATGCTGTATATGCAGGCAGTCAGAAGCTGGCAAGCTGTAATATTTTTGGAATAGATTCCAATTATCTGGATGCCTATGGATTTCAGATCACAAAAGGGCGTGGCTTTTCCAAAAAAGATTTTACTGCAAACCGAAAAGTTGTGCTGCTTGATAAAACGACAGCCACAGCTCTATTCCCGGATGGAAATGTGATTGGAAAGATTATTGAGGTTAAAGGGGAGCCATTTACGGTGATCGGTATGATGGCGAGAAAAGAAAATTCACAGCCGGTGATCAATTCAATGGAAGACTATTATCGTTATGTATCCACGGATGGAAGCGGAACGATCTGTATTCCGGATACACTGTGGCCGATTATTTATCAGTACGATGAACCGCAGAATCTGGTTGTCCGTGCGACAAGCACAGATGAGATGACTGCGGCAGGAGAAAAGGCGGCAGATATCCTGAACAGTTACCTGACCGTGTCTGATGAGACGATAAAGTATAAAGGGGAAGATCTTCTGGAACAGGCGAACCAGATCCAGGAGATCAGCAGCTCGACGAACCAGCAGCTGCTCTGGATTGCAAGCATTTCACTTCTGGTTGGCGGGATCGGTGTTATGAATATTATGCTGGTGTCTGTGACAGAAAGAACGAGAGAAATCGGTCTGAAAAAGGCACTGGGGGCAAGAAAAAGAAGGATCCTGACGCAGTTTCTGACGGAAGCGGCAGTACTTACCCTTCTTGGAGGTCTGATCGGTGTGGCAGGAGGGATTGCGCTTGCCTATATTATTTCCGCAGTCTCGGCAGTTCCGGTGGCAATCAGCGGAGTGTCTATTCTGGTCGGAGTAGTATTTTCCACATTGATCGGAATTATTTTCGGACTCCTTCCGTCGGTGAAGGCGGCGAACATGAATCCAATCGATGCACTGAGAAGTGAGTAGGTTTATGTAGAGAAGAATTATTTGTCGGATCCAAGATTGCAGACAAATAGATAGTATTTGTTCTGCAGGAAAGTGGCGTGCCTTACTGGCACGCCATTTTTAAAAATTCTTCCATTGCCCTTGTCTGGTAGCGACCATTTTTCCAGTAGAACCGGATGTCACGGCTGCTTTCGCCTGCAGGAAGCTTATAGTACACCACATCAGAGGTAAGAGGTACTTTTGAGAGCATGATATCTCCGATAAAAGAGATCCCCATGCCGGAGCAGGTGATGTTGTAAGAAGTCATCTGCTGATCCATTTCCAGGATGATATTTGGTTCAAAGAGATTGTTCTGGCAGATCATACGGGCACGTTTTCCAGTGTCGTTTTCCGGTTTCAGCATAATAAAAGGCTCACTTTTAAAGCGTGTCAGAGGAACGGGAGGACAGGATTCTTCCAGAAATTTTTTGCTCAGGATATCTTCTACAGGAAGCTGATAGGAGCGCAGCGTATTATTGATCGGGAATGCTCCCGGAACAGCAAGGATCAGGTGCTCTTCCTGAAATTTACGGTAGCCGTAGATGGTGGCATCCAGAACACTGCTGTCCAGCATCAGATCCAGCTGCCCGTGTCGCAGCATACGGGCAAGATTGGCAGTGGTTTCTTCAACCAGGCTGATCTGGATCAGAGGATATCTGCGGGCAAAATCCGCGATCAGCGAAGGCAGGATCCAGGAGGAAAACAAGTTGCTTCCTCCGAGGGTGAGTGTTCCTTTTTTTAGGTCGCCCCAGTCGTTTGCAAATCCTTCAAATTCATTCTGGATACTTTTTATTTTTTCTACCGCTTTGATATACTGTACCCCACATTCGGTAAGGGAAAGTGGTTTGGTACTCCGGTCAAAGATCGGATATCCGATGTGCTGCTCGACACGCTTTACGTTGGCACTGAGTGAAGGCTGTGAGATAAATAACTTCTCAGCCGCCTTGGAAAAGCTTTTTTCCAGATAAACTTCATAGACATATTCCATTCCCTGAAACATAGGTATTCTCCTTTGACATAGTTTTAAAATTATAGTTACTATAAAAATATATGTATTAGATTATATTGTAACACAGAGCTATAATGAAAACAACAAAGGCAATACGCCAGAGAAAAATGGAAAATCGAGGGATTTTGAGATGGAAAATGGAAAAGAAAACAAGACAGGTTATCGTGTAGAACAGGATTCAATAGGGGTAAAAGATATTCCGGGAGATGTATATTACGGGGTACAGTCACTGCGTGCTGCGGAGAATTTCCGTATTACCGGGCTGAATATGCATCCGGAGATCATCAACAGTCTTGCGTACATAAAGAAAGCATCTGCGATCACCAACTGCGAGAGTGGGATTCTGGAAAAGAAAAAGGCAAAAGCAATCGTACAGGCATGTGATGAAATCCTTACAGGAAAATTGCATGAGTACTTTATCGTAGATCCGATCCAGGGAGGTGCGGGTACTTCTCTGAACATGAATGCAAACGAAGTCATTGCCAACCGTGCGATTGAGATTCTTGGCGGGAAAAAGGGAGATTATTCAGCAGTAAATCCGAATGATGATGTAAACTGCGGACAGTCCACAAATGATGTTATTCCGACAGCTGGCAAGATGACTTCACTCAGACTTCTTCAGAATCTGAAAAAAGAACTGCTCAGACTTCATGGAGCGCTCTGCAAAAAGGCAGAGGAATTTGACCATGTGATCAAAATGGGACGCACCCAAATGCAGGATGCAGTTCCGATCCGTCTGGGTCAGGAATTTCAGGCATATTCCGATGCCATCATGCGTGATATCCACCGTATGGATAATGCGATGGACGAGATGCGTACCGTCAACATGGGTGGAACGGCAGTCGGAACCGGAATCAATGCAGATGAAGCCTATGTAAGCCGCATTGTTCCGAATCTTTCAAAAATATCTGATATTCAGTTTGTCCAGGCTTTTGATCTGATCGATGCAACCCAGAACCTGGATCCGTTTGTGGCAGTATCCGGTGCTGTGAAAGCGTGTGCAGTCACACTTTCCAAGATTGCCAATGACCTGCGTCTGATGTCATCCGGACCAAGAGCCGGATTTGGTGAGATCAACCTTCCGGCAAAGCAGAATGGTTCTTCGATCATGCCAGGAAAAGTGAATCCGGTCATCCCGGAAGTAGTGAACCAGGTCGCATTTAACATCATTGGAAATGATGTGACGATCACGATGGCAGCAGAGGGTGGACAGCTGGAACTGAATGCGTTTGAACCGATCGTATTCTACTGTCTGTTCCAGTCGATCGATACACTTGCATATGCAGTGCAGACTTTTATTGACAACTGTGTGACAGGAATCACAGCCAATGAAGAGAGATGCCGTCAGCTGGTAGAGAACAGCATCGGCGTAATTACTGCAATCTGCCCACATGTAGGCTATGAGAAAGCAGCGGAGATTGCGAAAAAAGCAATGAAGACCGGGGAATCCATCCGTAATCTGATCCTCAGAGAAGGTCTTTTAAGTGAAAAAGAGATGGAAACCGTTCTGGATCCGGTCAATATGACAGAGCCAGGTATTTCGGGAAAAGAACTTCTCAGAAAATAAAGAATAAAATTTTTCTAAAAGACATGATTTTCTCCTTTTAAGGGTGTACAATGAAACATACGCGTTTCATGAGTTACAACTTAAAAGGAGAATTTTTATGCTTCAAATTCAACATATCTGCAAAGAATACCGTACAGGTACGCTGGTACAGAAGGCACTGGATGATGTAAGCCTGAATTTCAGGGACAATGAATTTGTTGCGATCCTGGGACCGAGTGGTTCGGGAAAGACGACGTTTCTTAACATCATCGGTGGACTGGATCGGTACGATAGTGGTGATCTGATCATCAACGGGATTTCTACGAAAAAATATAAAGACAGAGACTGGGATTCCTATCGGAATCATACAATTGGTTTTGTATTTCAGAGTTATAATCTGATTCCACATCAGACGGTGCTTGCCAATGTGGAGCTGGCGCTGACTATTTCTGGGATTGGGAAGGAAGAACGGAAAAAGAGAGCGATTGAGGCTCTGAAAAAAGTTGGTCTTGGGGAGCAGTTGCATAAAAAACCGAGCCAGATGTCAGGCGGACAGATGCAGAGGGTGGCAATCGCCCGTGCGCTGGTCAATGATCCGGATATCCTGCTTGCTGATGAGCCGACAGGAGCGCTGGATACGGCGACCAGTGTGCAGGTTATGGAACTTTTAAAAGAAGTGGCAAAAGACCGGCTTGTTGTAATGGTTACACATAACCCAGAGCTTGCTGAAGAATATGCGACCCGTATCGTAACGCTCAAGGACGGAAAGATCCGTTCGGATACGGACGAATTTTATGTCAATGAAGCGGTCATGAAGGAGCCGGAGCATAAGAATATGGGGAAAGCTTCCATGTCATTTCTGACGGCTCTTTCCCTGAGCTTTAATAACTTAAAGACGAAGAAAGCAAGGACTCTTCTGACATCTTTTGCCGGTTCTATTGGAATTATCGGGATTGCACTGATACTGGCACTTTCCAACGGAGTCAATGCCTACATCAAGTCAATTGAAGAAGAGACTCTTTCCGAGTATCCGCTTCAGATCCAGAGTACCGGATTTGATATGACATCGATGATGGTAGGCAATATGGACAGTGGTTCGGGCAGTTCGGATAAGAAGGAGACAAAAAAAGACGGGGAAGTCAAGGTTATGCAGATGATGACCAATATGTTTTCCACGATGGATTCCAATGACCTGAAGTCTTTAAAAGAATATCTGGATGGAGGAAAAAGTGGAATTGAGGACTATACCAGTGCCGTTGAATATTCTTATAATATTTCACCAAGAATCTATCGGCAGAACAAGGATGGTTCCATTCGCCAGGTGAATCCGGACAAATCCTTTGAGTCGCTTGGAATCAGCTCTGGCGCAAGTACCAACAGTCTGATGTCATCGATGATGAGTACGAATGTTTTTTATGAAATGCCTAAGACGGAGGGGCTTTATGAGAACCAGTATGATGTGAAGGCGGGACGCTGGCCGCAGAATTATAATGAATGTGTACTGGTGCTGACTTCGGACGGAGGCATGAGTGATTTTCTCCTTTATACTTTGGGACTGCGGGATCAGATGGAACTGGACGAAATGATCCAGGAATTTATCAATGAAGAAGATGTGAACACTCCGGCAAATATCGGAACATATACCTATGAGGATATTATTGGAAAAACTTTTAAACTGGTCAATGTGTCTGACTGCTACGAATATGACAGCCAGTACAAGATCTGGAAGGATAAATCCGATAATAAGGAATATATGAAGAAACTCGTGGATCAGGGCGAAGAACTTAAAATCGTCGGAATCGTACAGGCATCGGAAGATGCAAATGCTTCCGCTCTGACACCGGGGATTGGCTATCCGCAGAGACTTACTGAGCATGTCGCAAAAGAGGCTGCAAAAAGTGAGATTGTAAAGGATCAGCTGAAAAATCCGTCAAAGAATGTATTTACTGGAGAACCGTTCGGGACGACAAAAGAGAAGAATGGACTGGATGCGGACAGCCTGTTTACGGTCGATGAGGATGCACTTCAGAAAGCATTTGTTTTAGACGACAGTGGATTTTCCGGTGATATGTTGTCAGCAGATTCCCTGAATCTGGAAAATGCATTCCGGATGGGTGGGGATTCTCTGGATCTGTCCGGGATGATAAATCTGGATCAGATCAGTCTTGACGTGTCCGGTATGCCACAGATGAATCTTGGCGATATGATCGGAAGCCTGGATCTTACCGTAAAACCGGGTGGAATGCAGAAGTTGTCTGAGAGTGTTATGGAAGGTTATCAGGAGTATGTGAAATTCCATCCGGAAGCAGATTATTCAAATCTGGCGAGAGATTTTATGGATTACCTGATGACGGATGAAGCGCAGAAGATCCTGAAAGATAATCTGCAGGAGATCATTGAGAGCACCGGTGGGTTTAAGATTACAATTGATCAGATGCAGGAGCTTGTACAGCGTGTGATGGAAGGATATCAAAAGTATGCGGCGGAAAAAGGATATACAGATCCGGATAAATTTGGAGAATACCTGGCGGAGTATTTACAGACCGAGGAAGCAAAAGAGATTATGAATGCCTGGCAGCAGGAGATTTTTGGAGATACGGTGATAAATATTACTTCTGACCAGCTGAAAAAACTGACAAAAGAACTGGCGAGTAGTTATCCGGCATATGCTACGGCGAATGGAAAAGCAGATCCGACCAAAATGGGAGATTATTTTCTGAACTACCTTGCTACAGCAGATGGAAAACAGCGTCTGATGAACGGGCTTTCCGAGGTGATCGATATGGATCAGCTGGAGAGCCAGTTAAGTGCGACAATGGGAAGTTACATGGCAAAGGCAATGGGAACTTATACCCGAGCAATTTCGGATGTGCTTGAGACACAGATCACTTCGGCAATGAATCAGATCGTCATTCAGATTACAGAAGAAATCGGGAACGCCATGCAGGCTGCCATGGGAAATGTGGGAACCCAGCTGCAGAACATGCTTGGAAGTTCGATGAAGATTGATACCGATGCATTTGCAAAGGCATTTCAGATGAATATGACAGAAGATGATCTGAAAGAGCTGATGATATCCATGACAATGAGCGCGACTGCTTCCTATGACAATAATCTGCAGAAGCTTGGATACGTGGATTTTGCGAACCCGAGTCAGATTTCCATATATCCGACGGATTTTGAGAGCAAGGAAAAAGTGGTGAAAATCCTGGATTCTTATAACAGCCGGATGGAAAAAGAAGGAAAAGAGGAACAGATCATCACTTATACCGATATAGTCGGAACACTGATGTCTTCCGTGACAAATATCGTGGATATCATCAGCTATGTGCTGATTGCGTTTGTGGCGATTTCCCTTGTAGTATCTTCAATTATGATCGGGGTTATCACCTACATCAGTGTACTGGAACGGAAGAAGGAGATTGGAATCCTGCGCGCGATCGGGGCATCTAAGAGAAATGTATCGCAGGTATTTAATGCAGAAACCGTTATCATTGGTCTGTGTGCCGGACTGATCGGAATCGGACTGTCATTGCTGCTTCTGATCCCTGGAAATATGATCATCCATGCGGTGGCAGATAATAACAAAATCAATGCATTTTTACCAGTGCTTCCGGCAATTGTGCTGATTCTTTTGAGTATCGGGCTTACCCTGCTCGGTGGAATTATTCCGTCAAGGAAAGCAGCAAAGAGCGATCCGGTGACAGCGCTTAGGACAGAATAAAAAAAGAGAATGAGGGAAAAGGAAAATGGATAAAGAGAAAAATACAAAAGCAGTGAGTGAGGAAAATATTTACTGTCTGAATGGAAGAGTGCCGGTAAAAAAGGCGATTCCGTTCGGACTACAGCATGTTCTGGCAATGTTTGTGTCGAATCTGGCACCGGTGCTGATCGTGTGCAGTGCGGCATTTGTGAGAGGATCGGAGAATCACTTAAGTGCTGCGGAAATTACGCAGCTTCTGCAGTGTGCGATGTTTGCAGCGGGGATCGGGACCTGTCTGCAGCTTTACCCGGTATGGAAGATTGGCTCCAGGCTTCCGATCGTTATGGGAGTCAGTTTTACCTTTCTTGGTAGTCTGCTGATGATCTGTACCAATTCGGAACTTGGATATGAAGGGATGGTTGGTGCGGTGATCGCCGGAGGTATTTTTGAGGGACTGGTAGGAATGAGTGCCAAATACTGGAAACGGTTCCTGACACCGGTAGTATCGGCATGTGTGGTGATTGCGATTGGGCTTTCCCTCTTGTCGGTAGGAATGGATTCCTGGGGCGGTGGAAACGGAGCAGAAGATTTTGGAGCGTGGTATCATCTTCTGGTCGGATTTTTCACACTGGTTGTGTGTCTGGCTGCCCGTTATCTGTTAAAAGGTGTATACAAGAACCTGAACGTACTGGTTGGTCTGGTCTGTGGGTATCTTCTGTCCATTATATTTACTGTGGCAGGGATTGCACCAATGGTTGATTTTTCAGGAATTACAAAGACGATCGAGCAGGTTGGTGTATTCAGCCTTCCAAAGCTTGTATTTTTTACTTCCCATAAACCGGTTTTTGATCTGGGAGCATTCTTTACTATTGCAATTGTATTCCTGGTATCGGCAGCGGAGACAACGGGTGCAACTACTGCAGTGTGTACCGGTGCACTTGGACGGGATATCAAGATGGAGGAACTGCAGGGGTCTCTTGCCGTGGATGGATTTTCCAGTGCGATTTCAGGATGCTTTGGATGTCTGCCGCTTACTTCTTTCAGTCAGAATATCGGGCTTGTCACTATGACGGGAGTTATCAACCGTTTTACTATTCTGATGGGGGCTTTGATTTTGATCCTTGCTTCTCTGTTCCCGCCGCTTGGAGCTTTTTTCAATTCGCTTCCGCAGGCGGTACTTGGAGGATGTACGGTTATGATGTTCGGATCAATCATGTATGAAGGAATCAAGATGCTCAAAGGGTGTGTGTTTGATGACAGAACTATGATCATCGTATCGCTGGCATTCTGTATCGGTGTCGGACTGACACAGACTTCCGGAAACTTTTTTTCCGCATTTCCAAAGGAGGTAGGAGATATTTTTAATGGAAATGCAGTTGCAGGGGTGTTTGTGGTGTCATTGATCTTAAGTATCTGCCTTCCGAAGAAAAAAACAACAGATTTGTAAAATGTGATAAAAATAAGTCAATCAGAAGGAAGAGATGAACGAGGATGAGGACAAAAAGAAAGATCGAAGCGCAGGCGTCTGAACAATTATAATCGAAAATTGTTGAGCAAATAAGGAACTGGCGGCACGATAAAAAGTGTCTCCAGTTCTTTTTTATTTCATAGGAAATTCCGAAGGAACTTCCTATGAAACAAAAGGCACTGCGTGCCGGAGATGCGCACTCGCACGAAGATGAAGAATGTCGCAAGCGACCGCGCTCGGCGCGAGAATGTGCCGAGGCACATTCTTTTTTAGTGTGGAAGTGACCAGTTTCAGAAGCTTGTTCATTATATTTGACCAGCTTGGAAGTATTTGCTGCATAGAGCATTGGAATCAATGTAGCAGCGTTCTGGAATTGCTGCATTTCTTCTGGTGAAAATCCGGTTGTGCCGCATACCAGGGCTTTTTGGTGTTTCACTGCGAGGGAGAGTACCTCCAGACTGGTTTCTCTGGTAGAAAAATCGATGATGACATCTCCGGTATCAATGACAATTACTTTCATATGACTTGACCGGATCCGCACCGAATGTTCAGTAAGTTATGATTCCAATTGTAAGAACTAAAAAAGCATGCTATACTTACGGCAGATGAAAAACTGACAGGATAAGACAACAAAGGAGAGACACATGAATTCTAATTTTGAATATTATAAAGTTTTTTATTATGTGGCGAAGTATGAGAACCTTACAAAGGCATCCAGCGTTCTGAAGACGAGCCAGCCGGCGGTGACGAGAACGATACACAACCTGGAAAATGAACTGGGATGCCGGTTATTTACCAGAAGCAAATCCGGCATGAAGCTGACACCGGAGGGAAGAACCTTTTACAGCTATGTATCGGCAGGGTGCGCCCAGTTTTTTAAAGGGGAAAATGATCTGAGCAATCTGATCAGTCTGGAGAACGGGACAATCTATATCAGTGCGACTGAGACAGCCTTGCACTGCTTCCTGTTCCGGGCAATGGGAGAGTTCAACAGCATTTATCCGAACGTACATTTCAAAATCTTAAATAACAGTACCATGGACTCGGTCAACGCGGTAAAAGAAGGAAAGGTAGACCTTGCATTTGTGTCAACGGATCTGCAGGTAAATAAGCCGCTCAGGATGAAGAAACTGCGGGAATACCATGAGGTGCTGATCGGCGGCAGTCGTTACATAGAATTAAAAGGAAGAAAGATTTCATTGGAGGAGCTTTCGACTTATCCTTGGATTAGCCTGACTTCGGAGGCACTGACCAGAAAATTCCTGAATAATTATTTTGCAGATCATGGTCTGCAGTTTTTGCCGGATATGGAGCTTGCGACGACAGACCTGATCTTGCCGGCAGTCCGTCACAATCTTGGAATTGGATTTGTCCCGGAAGAATTTGCCGAAGAAGAGAAGAAGGCAGAAAATGTATTTGAAATCGAAGTGGAAGAGAAGCTTCCGACCAGAAATATTATTCTGATCTATGATACTGAGTATCCTCAGAGTATTGCATCGAAGGAGTTTCAGAAGTTTCTGAGCAGTCAGAAGAACTAAAGAAGAAATAAATTTTCAAAGTGGATTGTGCAAATCGGTATCCTTTGTAGCCGGGATGTGTATCTGCAAAGAAAAATATAAGGAGAATGCCCCGGAATTTTTTATGTGTGGATCATAAAGTTCCGGAGCATTTTTATATTTGTAAGTATAAAGTTATAAAGTAGAATTTTGGATTAGAAAACGATTGATATTATTTATGCCATTCCCAGTTTCTGATTTCTTCCAGATCCTGTCCATATTCAGCGATGTACTGCTTGTGCTCAACCAGTTTGTCGTTCATCTTCTGAATCAGGAATGATCCCTTATTGCCAAGCTGTGGCAGATGCATGATTGCATCTTTTACCAGGTTGAAACGGTCAATCTGGTTCTGTACAC
>ENA-OPVV01000734-OPVV01000734.1-human-gut-metagenome-genome-assembly--contig:-NODE-734-length-27923-cov-4.206976_pt1 | contig 27923 bp, 27 predicted proteins | sample MGYA00241500_ERZ501992 | MGnify/ENA primary metagenome ERZ501992 (study PRJEB25962, sample SAMEA2043052) | human gut metagenome | biome: human gut; feature: human-associated habitat; material: faeces...
TGGAACAAGTTCAACTCTTATCGTCAGGCGCATTTTAGGAGGTTTGGAACCCTTTTACAAGAGAAAAGGGTTCTAAAAACCGATTGTAAACACAAACTATCCCTCAAAAATTATCCGGTGGATGATTTTTGACACTACGAAACGAAACCTTTATCCACCATATTCTTATAATCTCCAGTATCAAAAAGAAGGTGTATTCCCATGAAAAAACCACTTGTTTTAATGATTCTCGATGGTTTCGGCATTAATCATGCAGACTATGGAAATGCCATCCATGCTGCAAAAAAACCAAACCTTGATAAATATTTCGCTCAGTATCCTCACACCCAGCTGGGTGCATCTGGTCTGGATGTTGGTCTGCCGGATGGTCAGATGGGCAACTCCGAGGTTGGACACACCAACATCGGCGCTGGCCGCATCGTTTATCAGGAGCTGACCCGCATTACAAAATCTATTCAGGATGGCGACTTCTTCGAAAACGAAGCTCTGCTTTCTGCAGTCGAAAATTGCAAGAAGAATAACTCTTCCCTGCATCTGATGGGACTGCTGTCTGACGGCGGCGTACACAGCCACATCGAACATCTGTACGGCCTGCTGGAACTGGCTAAAAAACATGGACTTTCCAAAGTATATGTTCACTGCTTCATGGATGGCCGTGACGTTCCTCCAACTTCCGGTAAAGAATTTGTGGAACAGCTGCAGAACAAATGTTCCGAACTCGGCGTTGGCAAAATTGCTTCGGTAATGGGACGTTACTACGCAATGGACCGCGATAACCGTTGGGAACGTGTGGAAAAAGCATACGACGTTCTGGTTCGCAGCAAAGGTGTTGTCTGCGAAGATGCTTTACAGGCAATGGCTGATTCCTATGCAAACGATGTCACCGATGAATTTGTTGTTCCATGCGTTATCGGCAATCCAGAGGAAGGCAGAATTTCTGCAAACGACTCGGTTATCTTCTATAACTTCCGTCCGGACCGCGCAAGAGAGATCACCCGCACTCTGGTCGATCCTGATTTTTCCGGCTTTGCCCGTGACTTCTTCCCTCTGTGCTATGTCTGCATGACTCAGTACGATGCTACCATGCCAAACGTACAGGTTGCCTTCAAACCACAGAGCCTGAACGATACTTTCGGCGAATACATTTCCAAGCAGGGACTGACCCAGCTTCGTATTGCTGAAACCGAAAAATATGCTCATGTTACCTTCTTCTTTAACGGCGGTGTCGAAACCGTTTCCGAAGGAGAAGACCGTGCCCTCATCAATTCCCCGAAGGTTGCAACCTACGACCTGAAACCAGAGATGAGCGCATACGAAGTAACCGATGAACTGCTCTCCCGTCTGGACAGCGGCAAATATGACGTTGTGATCTTAAACTTTGCAAACTGCGACATGGTCGGCCACACTGGCGTATTCGATGCAGCCGTTAAGGCAGTAGAAGCAGTCGATACTTGTGTTGGCAAGGTAGTCGAGAAGGTTCTTTCGATGGAAGGTACCGTTCTGCTGACCGCTGACCACGGCAACGCAGACCGTATGTATGAGGAGGATGGCTCTCCATTCACCGCGCATACCACCAATCCGGTTCCATTTTTGGTAATCGGTCAGGGCGACTGCAAACTGCGCGAAGGCAGACTTGCTGACATCGCTCCTACCATGCTGAAAATCCTCGGTCTCCCACAGCCAGAAGCAATGACCGGAAAATCGATCATTCTGTAATGCAAAAAAGGACATCCGTTTGGATGTCCTTTTTCTTTATCTTATTCTCTTTTCCCGATAAACCAAAACCCAATACACAATCCATGCTGCCAGAGCAATGCTAAACAGTACCCAACAGGCAGGTTTATAAGCCGGATGAGCAACCACCTCTCTGACCCACTGCCTTGCGTTATGCTTAAACTGAATATCCAGCCCATTCAGCAACAGAAAAAGCACCGTTGTAATCTCTGCAATGATTCCGCTGAGTTTTTTCTTGTCCATTGTTTTCCCGCCCTATCCTTTTTGTAGTAAATCTATTCTTTATTTGGCATCTTTGTAATCAAGTCCGGAAGATTGTTCTGATAATAATCCCACAGATAGTTTAGATATCTGGTCTGGGTCAGTCGACTGTTGAGCGGTTCATGAAAATATCGATCTTCCGGAATCTTACCTGCTTGATATTCTTCCTGTGTCTGATAATAGCTGTGCTCCACTTCTTGGGCAACCCTTTCCGGCACTGTTCCCTCTGGATAGAGCATCGGATACAGGTCATAGATGATAACATCCTGATCCTTAAAAATTTGATACTGTTCCCAATCAGAAACTGGAATGTCTCCAGAGGGCAGTTCAATTTTGCTTGTATTAGCTGGTACTGCCTGCAAAAAAGCAACCGGATACAGCTCGTCACCCAAATAATCATGCCAATATGCCCCAACCACAATAAAATCTCCATAAAGGTCAGGATGATAGAAGGTTTCCTGATTGAAAAATTCAGAATCTTCCAGAACAGTTTGAGAAATCTTTTCCCGAGAAATGCTGTACCCCAGATTTTCCGGGGAGGTTGGTTTACTAACCTGATTTTGATTTGCAGTGCAGGCTGTCAAACAAAGCACGACCACCAGAACAATCAGAGAAAGCAGTTGTTTCTTCATAAAAACCTCCTTATTGCAAATCAGCTTATGTAAAGCTGTTAATTTTATCATACTCTTTTTTCACTATAAAAACCAATTAGTAAAAAAGGACAGCAAGAGCTGTCCTTTTTTACTGTAGACAAATCTATAAAATATACTGTATCTTTTTTCTGTCACCAATGTGGATGAAGCGTTCCTCTACTTTGCATTCTGTATCGCTGATTCCGCATTTTTTGCATACAGCCGGATAGAAAACCAATCTGACTTGTTTTTCATCCTGATACCAATCTCCGCCACCTTCATGAACGCAGGAAACATCCCCTGCATAACTCCACTCGCCGTAACGAACAGCTTGCTTCTGTACTGCTTCTTCCCCGCAGCTTTTACATATCGTGCATTTTGGAGAAACGTCGCCCGAAAAAACATCCGGAAAAGCAGTCGATGCTGCCGTAGCATTGATCGACATAACCGTCATCAAAAAAAGTACCATTAATATCTTTTTCTTCATATCCAGACACTCCCTTCGGAAGAAACAAATTCGCATTATTTTTTATTGGCGTTCTTCATTTATATTTCGTTCTAACATTTTATTAATCACTTAGACTGTCACCTTAAAGGTGATGCTCAACTTTCCATTTTTGAGATGGCTGTCTCGAACTGTGACAAGCTTGGTCAGGTACTGGTCATTTCCCTTGGAATCGGTGTAGTGCAACTCAACATTGTACATCTCAAACGGCTCACCGTAGTAATAGGTTCTGCCGTTGACATCCGTTGGCAGAAGGAACTGCTGGGATGGGAGCACAAACTGGGCATCGCTGACCGGTTTTCCGTTCTGATCAACCACACGGAAAGAAACCTTTTCTTTCTTCTTTGCTATGCTCTGTGCTGGTGTTTCCTTGTCCCAGACCAGCTTGGTTGTCTTGTCATCATCCAGGCGGACATTATATTTTTTTGTTTCATCGTTTACCTGATTGGTGACAGAAAAAGCAATTGGTTTGGAGAAATCTACCTTTTCTTTGCCCGTATAGCCACCATCATAAAGGCCAGTTGCCGCCGCGGCATCGATCTCATTCAAGCCGTTGATATCGGTAAAATGGGTAAGGGTTGGCTCTGAAAAAACAAGTCCCTGAACCGGGTTTCCTTTCTTGTCCACAAAACAAAGTGGAGCATACGGGGTTTCAAATGTTTCTGCTTGTACCAACGGTTTTACTTCCGGTTCTTCCAGTGGTTCTGTTGTTGTTTTTGCCGCGAAGGCAGGGAGCGAAGACGCCAGCAGCATGGACATACAAAGCAAAGTGCAAATCAACTGTTTTTTCATAGGATAACCTCCTTGTCAAAAAAGATTTTAGTAGAACTGTTTGGTCTCATCATATCCCATTATCCGACAGAAGTCAATTAGTAAAAAAGGACAGCTTTCGCTGTCCTTTTTTGTGGTGAATCTATAACGAGAGATTTATTCTGCTTCAAATACCTGCCATCTTTCGCAGGTCTGGCAATAACGGAATAATTTATTGCCGCCTTCTGCATCGGTAACATCAAAGTACATCCAGTCATGCTGGTGATCTTTATCAACTTTCTTAACGACCTGATAACGCAGCTCTTTCGCAAGCTCATCAACGGTGATATCGGACAGCGTGCAGTTAAACTGAACCAGACCATAATCTGCCTTGGTGAATTCTATTTCCAGCTTTTCTTTTTCTGCAAACTTGGTCATAGCGTTCTCCGCCCAGAGCTTATCGATGCGGCGGTTGTTTTCTTCTATGGATGCTTTTAAGATTTCCTGGGAACCTTCTTTGGAGGTATCCAGAGTTTCATAAACCAGCTCACCATTTTTTTCTGTCTTGTTAAATTCAACACCGGAATAGGTCTGAAGATCGTCAAAGCTTGCCAGCGGAGCATCCAGTTTTTCAGCAAAAACAGGAAGCGAAGAAGCCAACACCATAGATGTACAGAAAAAAGCGCAAATCAGTTGTTTTTTCATAAGATAACCTCCTTATTATAAATTATTTTCAGTAGAACTGTTTAGCCTCATCATATCCTATTATTTGACAAAAGTCAATTAGCAAAAAGGACAGCTTTCGCTGTCCTTTTTTGTGGTGAATCTACTCTTTAGAATTAAATAGTTCTTTTTCACTCTTATTATTTGGTTTCGCACTGTCCCAAATTTTTTCAATTTCTTCATCTGTGTATCCTTCATTATGTAGTTGATCTACATAATCTTCGCTAGGATAAATATAGAAATTTAAACCTGACTCCGAATGAGATTCTCCTACGACTGGAGGAACATAATCATTTGTCTCTTTTTCCTCATTATTAAAAATAGAAAAAGCTACAATACAAACAACTACCATACACAGTATACTAATTATTTTCTTTTTCATATACTCCTATTTTTAACGCCACTCAGCTTCTACATCTCCATTACTATCTACTGTAAAATCTATCACAGCTCTTTCTGATGCGCCTGAAACAAAAGTAATGTACAATGTCATAACACTATGATCGGATCCCATTTCTCCATATTCAAACAAAATTCCGGTACAGCGATTATCTTCAATTGTATAGGAATGATCTATAGATCTAAATACCCAATTTCCAAATCCCTTATATACTACTCCAGTAAAGCTCACTCTTGCTATTAGAGTTCCGTCTTTCTCAGAAATAGCACCACTAACACTGAACGTTCTTGTTGCTCTAGCTTCTGCATCAAAAGTTGTTGGTCCTTCTTTAACTTCTTCGAGTGTAAAATAATAATCTCCTATCTGCATAACATTGTTTTTTTCTGTCTTTGTCTGATAATCAGCAAATGAAACAACTGAAAAAGAAAATAACATAAACAATGATAATGCAATCGAAATAATTTTTTTCATAATTTGGTCTCCTTTTCTTAAAATATATTTTTGGAGCTCCTTATTCACATAATATCTTAGCTTTCTACAAAATTCAAGAAGCATTTGACGCACAAAAAAATGTGCACCAAATGCTTCTTGACAAGTCATAAAACCTATACTTATGATGTAAATGTCGCAACAAAGGCAGTTACACAATCTATGGAAATGAAGTATTTGTGTTTCTACCTTTACATTTTTATTCGAAAGGACTGTTCTTATGAAAAAACTATTTGTTTCCCTGCTGGCTGCCCTGACGCTCTGCACCGGACTGAGCCAGTTTGCTTTTGCCACCGAACCTGCTGACCCAGATAACCAGCCACCAACCGAACAAACCGGAGAAGGGCAAGACGAAAAACCCTCCCAGCCACCGAAAAATGACGATGAGGAAGGCAAGCCCGTCCCATTTGATTTTATTGATGAGCCTAAAGGTGACGGAAATTAATTAAGTTCAATCTTTAAATTTTCTTTTGCATATTTTCGCATCACTTCACAGCTTCTTGTCTGTTCCATTGCTTTACTGATATGATAAGAATCAATCAACAGTTCCCTGCTTTTTTCATCTTCTCCCAACTCGTGCAGACAACAGGCAATATTAAGTAATAATCCACCCAACACCTGACACTTATTGTACTTGACACAGCACTGCCTGCCAAGCTCGGCAATCTCGATGGCTTCCTCATATCTGCGTTCTCGTCCCAGCAATCTGGAATAGTTATATGCAGTCAGCGGCAGTATCACTTGTCCAATTTCGCAGCCGGCAAAATGGCTCTGCACATATCAGATGAGCTGACGGTAAATTTCAATCGCCTGTCTGCGGTCTCCCTCTTCCGAGTAGGTAATCGCAATCTGGTTGATGATTTTTGCTTCATCCTCCCCAAGCAGGAAACTGTCCAGGTTTTCCATGGTGATGCCCGGGCAGGTCAGCTCCAACGCTCGGATCAGTATTTTCCGCTGAACTGGATGGGTATATGCATAACGCTCCCCATTTTTTTCATATCCTGCCAGCGCGCGCACCCTCAGGACAAACTGCCACAGAATTGGATTTACCGCAGACTGGGAAAGTTCTTCCAGTCTGCGGATTTTTTTAAGTGCACTGGAAAAATCTTCCCGCACATTGTCCGCAACGATCTCCCTTTGCAACTCAGAAATCTCAAACTCCTGCGGCCCCATCAAAATCTGGCAGCGATCCTCTGAAATACCAAGGCGCTGCAAAAGTGCCTTCAAAATATAATAGGTCGGTTCCTGCTTGCCACGCTCAATCCGCGATAAGGTTGAACGGTCACAGATACCGTAACAAAGCTCATCCTGTTTGATTTCTTTTTCTTCCCGTTTTCTTTTGATATATTCCCCGATATGATAGTTGTACACAAGTCTTCACCTTCCTATCATATTTCATTATACCATAACGGCAAGACCTTCGCCACCTTTGTCGTATAGCAAAAACACCCCACCGGAAAATCCGGTGGGGTGTTTGATTCTATTGCGCCACACAAACTTCTGTTCTTTCTCAAACGAGCGAGTGTGCTGACACTGCCGCTTTGCACAAAACCGAATCGCAAAACAGGGTGCAGGCTCAGCCTGCTGCTTTCTCAGAAAGAACTAGACAATCTGGTTGCCTCTGTCTTTGAGGACTACGTCGTGAGAACCGCCCTCTACGATGGAAACGGAAGATACCAGAGTGATCTTTGCTTTTTCCTGCAGTTCTGGAATGGTCAGCGCACCACAGTTACACATGGTGGAACGAACCTTGCTCAGAGAGAGGTATACGTTATCTTTGAGCGAACCTGCGTATGGAACGTAGGAGTCAACGCCTTCCTCGAAGGACAGTTTCTTGTCGCCGCCGAGGTCGTATCTCTGCCAGTTTCTTGCACGAGCAGAACCTTCGCCCCAGTACTCTTTCATGTAGTTGCCGTTGATGTTAACCTTGTTTGTTGGGCTTTCATCAAAACGAGCAAAGTAACGGCCGAGCATGATGAAGTCAGAACCCATAGCCAGAGCCAGAGTCATGTGGTAGTCCTGAACGATACCGCCGTCGGAGCAGATCGGAACGTAGATACCAGTTTCTTTGAAGTATTCGTCACGAGCTTTTGCTACTTCGATTACTGCGGTAGCCTGTCCGCGTCCGATACCTTTCTGTTCACGAGTGATACAGATGGAACCGCCGCCGATACCAACTTTAACGAAGTCAGCACCTGCTTTTGCCAGGAAGAGGAAGCCTTCACGGTCAACAACGTTACCTGCACCAACTTTAACGGTATCGCCGTATTTTGCACGGATGAAGTCGATGGTGCGTTTCTGCCATTCGGAGAAACCTTCCGAAGAGTCGATACACAGAACGTCTGCACCAGCTTCTACCAGAGCAGGTACACGTTCTTCATAGTCGCGGGTGTTGATACCAGCACCAACAACATAACGTTTCTGAGCATCCAGCAGCTCATTTGCGTTTTCCTTGTGAGAAGAATAGTCCTTGCGGAATACGAAGTATTTGAGTCTCTGGTTTTCGTCAACCAATGGCAGTGCATTGAGTTTGTGATCCCAGATAATGTCGTTTGCTTCTTTCAGAGAGGTGTCTGCGCTTGCCATAATGAGGTTTTCATATGGGGTCATGAACTCGGAAACAGGGGTGTCCAGGCTCATTCTGCTGACACGATAGTCACGGCTGGTAACGATACCAACCAGTTTGCCGGTTGCGGTTCCATCGTCAGTAACTGCAACGGTGGAGTGACCTGTCTTTTCTTTGAGTTCGAGGATATCTTTCAGTGTTTTGTCCGGGCTGATGTTGGAATCACTTGTAACAAAGCCTGCTTTGTAGCTCTTTACTCTTGCTACCATTGCAGCTTCGTCCTGGACGCTCTGGGAACCATAAATAAAGGAAATTCCGCCCTCTTTTGCAAGAGCGATTGCCATTTTGTCATCCGATACCGACTGCATGATTGCAGATACCAGCGGGATGTTCATGGTCAGAGGACATTCTTCCTGACCCTTTTTGTACTTAACCAGTGGGGTCTTCAGGCTTACATTTGCTGGAATGCACTCCGAAGAAGAATAGCCTGGAACTAACAGGTACTCACCAAAGGTATGGGATGGTTCATTAAAATAAAACGCCATAATCTCAACTCTCCTCGATCCATAATTTTCTGAAAAAACAATGTGTACACAAGGCTTATATTTCTAATTATGATACTATAAGGCATTCACAATTTCAACCACTATCGATACAAAACAGCACTGTGAATAAATTTGAGCAAAATTCCTGCCGTCAGTTCCATGAAAATGCTGCAAAATCTGACATTTTTCGGAATTTGTTTTTGGCTTTCTGCGTCTACTTTTTGCTCATTGCAGTCAGGACATCTTACTCCTGTTTTGCACACGCGTCTACAAATGCCAGGAAAAGTTCTTCCGAAACGCTGTCGGAAATTCCCAGGATTTCCGGATGCCACTGCACACCGATTACAAAGTCTTTTTCCGGATGGTATACCGCTTCGATGATGCCGTCATCTGCTGCCGCCATGCTTCGCAGCGGTTCTGCCAGTTTATTGATTGCCTGATGATGCAGGCTGTTTACTCCGATTTGCAGCAAACCCTTGCTGAACTGATGCAGCGGTGTATCCCGAATAACATTCACTTTGTGCGCCGGATGCACGGCATCCTTTTCCTCCTGACTGTGATTGATCTGCACCGAGGACTTGTGCTGTTTGCCGATATCCTGGTACAAACTTCCGCCCAATGCCACATTCATGATCTGGAATCCCCTGCACACTGCAAGCACCGGTTTGTTCATCCGGATTGCTTCCTGCATCAGCGGAATTTCCAGAGCATCCCTTTCTTCTGCAATCTCTCCACAGCAGTCCATCACATCCTCCCCATACAGGCCAGGATGCAGGTCAGGTCCACCGGTGAACAGGACACCGTCCACCCTTTCCAGAATGCTGTGCATATCCGAAACCTGAAAGGAACCTTCCTGATTGCACAAGGTGATTGGAATGCCGCCGCACTCGCTGACCATCTGAATAAATTTGGGAAAGACATAACAGTACGGACTTTCTTCCCTCTGGTCCTTTCCTGTTTTTGGGGTGATTGCAATGATCGGTCGTTTCATCTGTAATTCCTCCGTATGATGACTAAAGTTGCGTTCCTTCGAGAATAAATTCTTCTTTTGGAAGGTGCTCTATCAAATATAAAAAAATTGCTGCCACAAACTCTTTCCAGAAAGCAGAAGCAAACACCAGCTCTCCCAGCATTCCTCCACCCTGCAAATAGCGCTCGATCCGTTCCCGAATCAGCAGCACCAGGAAAATTTTATCAATCTTTTTGAGTTCTTCACCAAATTTTTGCAGATCAGAAAAATCCTGCGGGAACGGTCTTGTCCGGTATTCCTCCACACGTCCCTTCAAAATCTCCAGAAAATGTCCAAACTCATAGACTTCTTCCGGGTTCATCCGGCATGCTTCGCCCAGATATTCCGCCGCCATCATCAACTGTCGGGACAGGGTGAAGGAATGCTGTGCTCTTGTGTGCAAAGAGCGTCTGCGGAATTCCCTCAGCATGCGCCTCATCAAAACGGTGTGGATACCGGAAAAGATTTTAGGCTCCCTTTTTCTTGCCCTCTCAAACAGCTTTTCTGCTTCGCTGCGCAAAGCGGAAGTATAGAAGAACGCACTGTCCTTTTCAAAAGCATATAGCTGTCCGTCTAAGCTTCCAAACGCTTTGAGGGTATCCAGATATCCCAGACGGATATTTTTCTTTGCAAGTGACCCGTCAAATTTTAAAAAGGAACCCAGCGGCCACAGGCTGCGGATTAACGTCACCCGCTGATTTCCCTTTTTTATTTTCCGGCTGACACCCACCGACTCCAAATCCACCGCAATGATCTCATCCGCACCCATCTCGATTGCCAGATTCACCGGCATATTGTCGTGGTATCCTCCATCGATATATCGCTGTCCATTGATTTCCTTTGTCTGAAAGGCAGGGAAGCAGGCTGCGGATGCCAGCAGATATTCTCCCAGCATTCCTTTTGGAATATCTTTCTTTTTCAGCTCCAACGGCTTCAGGGATGGATACTCCACCGTCACCAGCGCAAAATCAATTTCTGAGTTCCAGAATTTTTCTTCGTCCAGCAGTGAATAGACAAACTTTTCCAGATATGAGATATCTGCTCCGCCTTTTTCCAACGCTTCTCTTGCAAAGATTCGATTTAACTGATGGTCATTGAGGTCCCCTTTTTCTGCCAGCATATCCCCGACAATATCTTCCGAGGTAATATTCTCCCATACTTGACATGCCTTTTCATAATCCTGCTGCACCATCAGCGTTCCGTTGAGCGCTCCAACCGATGTTCCGGTCACAAGCTGATAATCAACGCCCATCTCCCGCAGTGCTTTCCATACACCAAGCTGATACGCTCCACGGGAACCTCCTCCTGCCAACACAATTGCTGTTTTACTCATCTGCCTCACTTCCTTTTCTTGTTGAGACTATATCCTGTCAGGGTAGTGACAGGGAATTTTTATTCATAAAATTCTGTTTTAAAAAAGCTTTTATCTGATACGGGAATTTTATTTGTAGCCCATCGTCCTTTTCTTTTCTATCTACAGATTATTTTTTATTATCTATCTTCTCATTAATACCATAAACCGCCCTGTTTTACAAGAAGTATTTTGATTTTAACCTTTCCTTTATATGTTATACACAAAAAACCCCATTTTTTTATGGAAGCAAGCCGCCTTGTAATCAAAAATAAAATATGATATATTTAACACAGTAAATCGTTGTTTCGTGCTTTAGTTGTCGGGTCTGCATGAAACAACCATTTTTTTATTGTATTTTTATGTGTTTTCAGGAGGGTTTTATGAGACAACGTATGGTTTCTGTTACAGACCCCACCAGCAATCCGTTTTCTGTCATTATTACGCTGGCGTGGCCAATCTTTTTGGAACAGGTTCTGGTATCCCTGGTACAGTCGATCGATACTGCCATGGTTGGTTCCCTTGGCGCGAACGCTACTGCATCGGTCGCCATCAGCCAAAACCCCATCAACCTGATCAACTCGGTTATTCTGGCTCTGGGCGTTGGTTTTACCACCATGATTGCCCGGGCAGTCGGTGCAGGGCAGTACGATTACAGCAAGCTGCTGATTCGTCAATCCATCGTGGTTGTTATTGCGCTGGGAATTCCACTTTCTGCCTTATGTTTTGCGCTTTCCCGACAAATTCCGATCTGGATGGGTGCTGCTCCGGAAATTCTGGACGATGCACAGATTTATATTCGAATCATCGCCTTTTCCATGCTGTTCCGCGGATTGCTGATGGTGCTGACCGCAATCTACCGCGGTTTTGGCGACAGCCGAACGCCAATGCTGATTAACGTCGCCATCAACACGCTAAACGTTGTGGGTAACTACCTGCTTATCTATGATGTGCACGATGTTACCCTATTTGGACATACCTTCAGCGTCTGGGGCGCAAACTTAGGAGTTGCCGGTGCTGCTCTTTCCACGACCTGTTCCCAGACACTTGGTTCCCTGACACTGCTGCTGATGTGCTTCCTGCCGCGTTCTGGTCCAATGCGCATCTCGGTACATGACAGCTTCCGTCCGAGCCGCGATACTTTACAGGAAGTATTCCGCGTCAGCCTTCCGGTTATGTTTGAACGCTTCACCATTTCCGGTGCTTTCGTTATGACCTCTTCGATCATCGCCACCCTCGGTACCGTATCGCTTGCAGCAAACTCACTCGCAGCACAGGCAGAATCTTTGAGCTTTATGCCGGGATTTGCTTTTGGTACTGCTGCCACCACACTGGTTGGACAGTCACTGGGTGCAAACCGTGAAGACCTGGCAAGGAAGTACGTCCGCCTTTCCGGTTGGATTGGTTCCATCGTCATGTTGTTCATGAGCTTCTTGCTATTTATCCTTTCGGAAAATATTATTGCCCTTTTCACACCGGATGAACAGGTTATTGTTCTGGGTGGTCAGCTCTTAAAGATTCTTGCCTTCATTCAGGTACCACAGATGCTCGCCATGGTTTATTCCGGTGCATTAAAAGGAGCCGGCGATACCAAGAGCCCATTCCTCATTACACTGTTTTCCATGTGGGGCGTTCGTATTCTCGGTTCCATTCTGGTGGTACGCGTTTTCCACAAGGATCTGCGCTGGGTTTGTGCAGCAATGTGTCTGGACAATATTGTGCGTTTCTTCCTTTATCTTTATCGTTATCTTCAGGGCAAATGGGTTACTGCCTATACACTCAAAGCTTCATCCGAAGAAAATACAGCCAAAGCTTAAAAACATTTGGGGCAGAGCGGAAACATTCCGCTCTGCTTTTTTATATTCTCCTTTTTATTTCCATCATCAATTCTTCTACCCGATCCTTCTCTGTCTCCTGAGAGAAATATTGATCTGTCACACAAAACAAATGATTGATTCTCTTTTGAATTTCTTTTTGCGGCCTTCTTTTTCCCAACTCGTACATACTGACCGATTCTGCCGAGATTCCCAATCTGTCAGCAAGCTGTTTCTGTGTATATCCAAGCGAAATTCTCAGTTCCCGCAGCCGATTTCCGTACATTTCACCCCTCCATCCCATGATTTCCTGCTATCTTTATTATAACACAATTTGTGTAATTTTCAATGAAATTTTCTTATATTTTGTGTGTTTATAATATTGACACTGCAGAGTGCATGTGATATCCTAAAATTAAATTCACATGATACACACAATTTATGAGAGGAGGGGGCAGAATGTCAAGAGAAATTGCCAGCTGCCACATTGAGCACTATCCGGATCTGATGACCTGCTTTCAGGGCCAAACCAACCGCAGAGAACGTGAAGAATACCGAAGATTCCTTTATCGCGCCATCAAGACTCAACTGACACATCGGCAGACTCAGGTCATGCTGTTATATTACTTCGAGGGAAAAAATATCACCGAGATTGCACAGGAACTGGGGCTAAATAAATCCACGGTATCCCGCACCCTCCGGCGTTCTTTAAATCGATTGACCGACTTGGCGCGGCTGTATTTTGAGATCAAATAAAAAAGGATGGTCAAAAGACCATCCTTTTTACTATCGGATAAAGTAGAGAATCAATGCCGCCTGGACCAGAATAATCGCCGGGATACCCACTACAAAATACCAGTGTTTGGTCTTGTGGCGGAAGGTAAACATCCCAAGATACATTCCGACACTTCCACCCAGCGCCGACAACAAAAACAGCACCTTTTCGGGCACACGGCTTTTTTGGCGCTGAGCCGCAAATTTATCCGCGCCGCACACACAAAATGCCACAATGCTCATCACCAGAATATATCCAAACAGAATTTTTTGCGCCATATTTTCTCTCCTCTTGCCCTTTTGGCTTTGTCATGCCGTTGAGATGTTTACAACTCGAACAGGCGACGGATTTTTTCGGACGCTGCCCTTGCGTCCTCATATCCGTTTTCGTATGCCGCCTGCAATTTATCCACATCATGCTCAATGCGTTTGAGTACCATCGGTTTGCTTGGACACAGGATCACGGCCTGTCCCTTTTGCTCCAGTTCTTTTGCAAGGCAAACGCTCTGGTTATACTTTTCGTGCCGATGCTCCATCGCCTGACACAGCTTTGGATAAGCCTTATACTTTCTGCGAATCATCGGCATCATCTTATTTGGCTTTTTGACATAACCATCATTTTGTGTCAATACAATCAGCTGTTTTGCATGCCCATCCTCCAGCGCTTTCTGCACTGGAATGGAATCGGCAACCCCTCCATCCAGATACTTTCTGCCGCCGATTTGCTGAATCACCGACAAAAGAGGCATCGAACTGGATGCAATACTGCTGCGAAGCATGTCGTCCCCATTCTGATTGGAGAACCAGTGACAGTCTCCGCTCTCACAGTCGGTTGCTCCAACCCAGAGGTGCATCGGTGAAGCATAAAAGGTATCGTAGTCAAACAGCACATATTTTTCGCCGATTTCATAGAAGGAAAACTGCCAGTTAAAGATAGAACCGGTTTTCACCAGCTGCTTGATTCCCATATAACGTGGGTCATTGCAGTATTCCTTCGCCACCTTGATATATCTTCCCCGATTCTGCGACAAATAATTGAGTGCGTTGCAGGCACCGGCAGAAATTCCATAGACATCCGAAAACTGGATGTTCTGATCCATCAGATAATCCAGTACTCCAGCTGTATAAACTCCGCGGAATCCACCGCCTTCCAAAATCAAAGCTCCCTGATACAAACCCCGCACTTCCTTTCCCACAAGGAGTCTTTGACTAGTCGCCTAAGAAGGTCATACCGATAATCTGCGGGCCGGTGTTGATGGTGATTGCTGCGCCAATTTTGAAGACGCCAACCGGAGGATAACCTGCAACGTTCTCGCAAGCTTTTGCAAGCTCTTCACTCATCTCGGTATCTCTTGCAACCAGAATCATGTATGGTGCTTTTTCCTCGGCCTTACTGCGCTGTTCCTTGAAGAATTTGACCATAGTTGTCAGGATTGCAGCATTGCCGCGCACCTTCTCCACAATGTTGGTTGTTCCTACAGCGGAAATAACCGGACGCAGGCCAATCAGTTCTCCCACAAAGGCTGCTGTACAGCTGACACGTCCCGATTTCTTAACGTATTTCAAGGTAAAGGGGCTAAAGTAAATTTTAACTCTGGAAAGATAATCCTTAATATAGGAAACAACATTTTCAAAGCTTTCCCTTTCCAGTGCTTTATGACAAGCCTGAATAATCGGATAGCCATATCCCATTGCATAGCAGTTGGAATCGATTACTTCGATTCTCATTGCATCCGGATGCTCTTCCAGAAATGCATTTTTTGCCATCAAAGCGGACTGATACATTGCAGAAGCACCGGAATAAATAGTAACTACCACCAGATGGGTATAACCTTTTTCCCATGCCTGCTCATATTTTTCCTGAAAGGCGATTGCCGGAATGTGCGAAGTGGAAGGAATGTTTTCGCAGGAATCGATCAGATCATAAAATTCTTCCGGTGTAAAGCTTTCTCTTTCATAGTAGCCTTTTCCGTCTGCTGTAACCGGAATTGGCAGGATGCAAAGATTCTCCAGCTCCTGCTCATCCTTTGCCGGAATATCACAGGCAGAATCGGTGATAAAAAAGATTTTTTCCTGATTCATATAATCTCCTCTTTATTCTACAGTTTGGTTTATTTGATCCCAGCTCAAGCGATGCAGCTGTCCTTCGTTCTGCAGTGCAGGAAATCCCCACTGACGCAGCGTTTCATACACTGCAATTGCAACCGTGTTGGAAAGATTCAAGCTTCTGACCGGCCCAATCATCGGCAGACGCAGACAGGTATCCGGGTGATGAAATAAAATCTCCTCATCAATTCCGGCATCCTCCCTACCAAAAATCAGATAGCTGTCGTCCGGATAAGTTTGCTCCGAATAAACCTTTCTTCCTTTGGTTGTGAAGAAATACAGATGATCCTCTTTATGCTTTTCCAAAAACTCCTGGGTGGAGTTATAATAGGTAATATCCAGAAAATGCCAGTAATCCAGTCCGGCACGTTTGAGCTTTTTGTCATCGATAGAAAATCCCATCGGTCCAACCAGATGCAGCCTTGCCCCTGTGCAGGCACAGGTTCTTGCAATGTTTCCGGTGTTCTGTGGTATCTGCGGCTCAAACAATACAATGTTGAGCCTTGGATTTTCTTTACTCAACTACACTTCCTCCTTTCAAAAATAGCTTGCAATACGACATTAAGTAGTACCGCCTGCTACATTTTTGTAACAGTTGTTATATTCTTTATATTAATCAATCTGACCTCATTTGTCAATCAAAACGCCCCGATTGTCGTCGTGCAATATTCGTTCCAATGCATTCACAAACTTTTTTCTTTGTTGCAATTGATTTTTGTCTGTGGAAACAGTATGCTGTTATTATAAGGAAAGGGATAGAACATATCATAGATTTTTGCATCAAAATATGATATACTAATATCAGTTACCATTTTTGTCGGAAAACTGATCAATCAAACGGCGATATTGAGCATAAAAAGGAAGGACGAACATCACACATGGGACAGTTCAGCAACGCAAAAAAACTCTTAAAGGATATTAACGCGATCCAGTCTCCGCAGGATCTGTTGGAAACCTTTGCGGACATGGAACAAGACATGGCTTTGTACGAATCCGGCATTCAGGAAGTACGGACAAAACTGGAGATTTTGCAGCGAGATGCCCGTTTTGGAGCAGGACACAATCCAATTGAATCGATCAAAAGCCGAATCAAAAAACCGATGAGCATTATCGAAAAGATGCATCGAAAAGGATATCCAATCTCTCTGGAATCCATGCGGGCTAACCTCAACGATGTTGCAGGCATCCGCGTCATCTGCCCGTTTATCGAGGACATTTATACCGTCGTCGAGATGCTCAGCCGACAGGATGACCTGACCGTTATCGAAAAGAAGGATTACATCCAAAATCCAAAACCGAACGGCTACCGCAGCTATCACATGATTTTGGAAGTTCCAGTCTTTCTTTCCGACCGCAAACAGCCTGTCCGTGTGGAGGTTCAGCTGCGCACCATTGCCATGGACTTCTGGGCAAGTCTGGAACATCAAATTCATTATAAGGCAAGCCGCGAAGTTCCTGACTGTGTTGTAGATGAACTCAAAGAGTGCGCTGACATCATCGCACACACAGATGAACGGATGCAGAGTCTTTCCAAGCAGATTCGATGCATTCGCGACACCCACGAAAAATAGAATCCTGCTAAAAAAGCGAATTTACATGAAAATTTGATTGTAATTTTCATCCGAATTGGGTATAATGAACCTATCAGAACCTTTTATGAAAGGAAATTCATCAACAAAGGAGTGTGCTCCATGAAAAAAAGCGTATTGATTTCCCTGATTGCATTGGGAATTTCTTTGATCGGTCTGGTCATTGCACTGGCAGCTTGGCTGCACAAGAAAAAAGACCTCATCTGCGATGATTTTGACGATGACCTTCTGACAGACGAGGATGAAGATGCCGAATACATCGCTGCCCAGTATATGGACCATCCTGCAAAAGAAGAGGCAGAAGAAGAAAACGAGCCAGAAGAACAGGAAGAAACATCCAGTGATGAGGATGATTCTCTTGCTCCAGACGTAGAGCTCTAATCCTTTTGGGATTTAGAAAAACTTCCTTCCCTTTTAGGGAAGGAAGTTTATTTTGGATTTAAAAATATATTTTTAAAAATTTCAAAAAAGCTCTTGCTTTTTTGAATGTAATATGGTATTATATTTAAGCACTCAAAATTATATATCGCGGGATGGAGCAGTTTGGTAGCTCGTCGGGCTCATAACCCGAAGGTCGTTGGTTCAAATCCAGCTCCCGCAACCAAGTAAGACTTACTATCGATATGATAGTAAGTCTTTTTTTGCGTTTTTCTTAACATGCTCATAACATGAATGGGTAAAAAATGGATTAATTGAATTTTAATTAATCTGATTCGTTCTAATAATATATTTTGTGACAAATCTTTTATAAAACATATGCAAATACCATCGATTCTTTCTGGCCACAAAATATAATTTGAATTTAATATTTTTAAAAAATATGTATTATTTTTTTAAAAATAGGTTGAAATAATTACTAGTTTAAAATATAATATATATATAACTTTATATTGTTATAAAGTTTACAAATCATCGTTTGTAATGAATCAAAATAAAACAAAAGAGGTGTGATGAATGAAAAAGGGTGTAGTCCAAACTAAGTTTTGGAAACGTGGACTGGCAGCAACACTGGCTGCAGCAATGCTCTGCGGCAACTTCCTGGAAGTAGGTTCAAGCCTGAAAGTTTTTGCTGAAGATGGCGTAGCAAGCAACGCTGGTGTTACGGTAAATATCGATACCGATTTCAGTACACTGACACTGGAAAATGTTCCAAGTAATGTTGATATTCCGCTTAATATCCAAGTGGATGAAGCTGAATTGACAGCAAAAACAGAAAACTTGGAAGAAGAACAAAAATCAGCTGCACAGAATGCTTATCAGGCTGAGATGCAGGCAGGATTCGAGCAGAAATTGAATGAACTGCTGGAAGGAAAATCTGTCGTTGATTACACAGGTGCACAGGATGCGCCAAACATTGGTGTAGTCACTGCGGTAAGCTTTGATGAAAATGGCAGTGTTGATGACATTTCTTTCATCGGAGTAAATACCGGTGCAGAAAGCAGAGAAATTACGGTTTCACTGACTCATCCAATTGAAGTTGATAAAGCTGCAAGCGGATTACAGACAGTTGAACTGGATGCTCAGCTCAATTTAGATGCATTTAAAGAGGAAGAAGCTCCGGATAACGGCGATCAGTCCGAATCCGAAACTGAAACTCCGGACAATAGTGATCAGTCTGAATCCGAAACTGAGACTCCGGACAATGGCGATCAGTCCGAATCCGAAACTGAGACTCCAGACAATGGCGATCAGTCCGAATCCGAAACTGAGACTCCGGACAATGGTGATCAGTCCGAATCCGAAACTGAAACTCCGGACAATGGTGATCAGTCCGAATCCGAAACTGAAACTCCGGACAATGGCGATCAGTCCGAGGGTGACGAATCTAATAGTAAAAATCAGGAGTTAACTCCTGATTCCACACCTGCAGGTGTGAACAATCAGTCCGCTTCTTACAGCGAACTGACCGACCATTTTTCTGTCGGAACAAACGATGATTTAAGTAATCTGGAAGATCCAGACAAAGAAACAACCCCTCCAACCGATACAGAAACTCCGGAAGAAACCACTCCTCCAACCGGTACAGAAACTCCGGAAGAAACCACTCCTCCAACCGGTACAGAAACTCCGGACGATATGCCGAAGAATTACTGGAATATCTCTGCAAATCCAAAGGTAAATGAAGGCAATATCTCCTTTACCGAGGCAATCAGCCCTGCTGCAAACTTTGCTGTGGAAGAAGCATCCGACACAGCTTTGATTTCTGCGCTTTCCTTTATGGTTCCGGGCGATAGCATCGCGCAGGTTGGCTTAAAAGGTCATGATCACGACGATGACGATGATAAGATTGATAACCAAATTCCATCTATCCCTGCTAACCCAGGCACTGGTTCGGGCGAATCGGTCGAGACACACTTCAGTGCCAGCAAAACAAGCTCTGAAAAATCGGGTGCTGGTATCTATGATATCACCCTGATGGTAGATGGCATAGATGGAACCAAACTGACCGAAGAAGTTGCCGAACAAAACGTTCTGTTTGTCATTGACCTTTCGGGTAGTATGACTGATTATATAGATCATGGTCGTACGAAATGGTCTACTTTGAAATCTGCCATGAAATCCATGACATATACCTTGGAAGCTGCCAACCATAAAAATGGCAATAAAATAAAGGCAGGTATTGTTGGTTACGCTTCAAATTACATTGGATTTTTGGGTGAATATCCTTCCACTGCAGCTAAAAAAATCTGTGGATTCACAAACCCGGCATCCGCGTATGGCTATATTAATGATGACATTTCTGATGTACGCGGAAATATGGGAACAGGTACCAACTGTGAAGCAGGTGCATTAAAAGCCATTGAGATGCTTGGTGAGAAGCCAACCACTATTATTTATCTAACTGATGGCGATGCTACCTATTCATATAAAAAAAATGGATATGAGAAAGGATATGGCAGTAGCTTTTATGAGATTGGTGCCAAGGAAGCCAGAAATGTTTTAGAAGCAATTGGCGATAGAGGGTATAACATCCATACCATTGGATTCGGTGATGGGATTGAACATGATACCGTTATCAAAGATGACCCAACACATAATATTTTCTACCATGATGCAACTGATACAGAGGACTTAGCAGAAATCTTTAATGATCTGGCTATGAGCATCACCGGACAAAAGGTTGCTAATACAGACGTAACCGTAACTGACCCGATGAGCGAACATGTAGACATCGCAAAAGCAGATGGTTCTCTGTTCATGACAGGCAACAAACTGATGAGTGCCAAAGAACAGGTAGACGCAATCGAGCAGGACCCATCTGCGCTGGGCATTACCTTCAAAAAAACCACATATAAAATGGGCCTAGATGGAAAACCTGTCATGGATAATGATGGCAAGCCTCAGGTAAATGACATTGTCACGGTAACTTTTACCAACAGGAATCTGATTGATGGCAAAAACTATAATCAGCTGTTAGAAGAAGTATCCTTCAATACTGTTGATAATGTTGTTCAGCTTACCTGGACACCGGGTGTTAATAATAAAGATGGTCATAAAGAACTCAGCGGAAAATATGAACTGACCTACACTGTCAACGTCAAGGCTGATCAGGACAATTTTGTAAGCGGTAACAATTATGATGCAAATAGAGAAACAAAGGTTTCTGGCAGCGTAGATGGCAAAAATCCATCTACATCCTCTATTCCAGTTCCTACTGTTCAGCAGACCCAAAACACTCTGACCATCAAAAAGACTGGTACAGACAATAAGACTTTAAGCGGTGCAGAGTTTGTTGTTTCCTTTACAGATGATGCCGGCAATACAAAATATCTGGCAAAGGATCACAGTGGATCAAGTGCCGTATATACTGATACCATCAACTCTGCTCAACACTTCACTACAAGTGAGGATGGTACAGTAACTATCGGGGGTCTGTACGACTATGTCTATACTGTAGAAGAAGTAAAAGCACCAGACGGCTATTCTAAGCTTGTTAAATCTTTCACCGTTGACTTTACTGGCAAGGAAGGCAAAACCGCAAGTGGTACTGTTAAGCAGGACGGTACTGTTGATGGTAGCTTAAATACAGGTAATAGTACTGGTGAAGTTACCGTACAGAACGCGCCAAGCACCGGCAGCATCACCGTTACCAAGGAACTGAAAGACGCAAGCGGTAGTTCAATTCAGAAAGAAAACAACCCCACCTTTATCGTTAAATTGACAAAGGATGGCGACCAGGTTGGTAATTCTCAAGAACTGAAATGGAACAATACTGCATACAATCAAGTTACCTTCAATAATCTGGAAGCTGGCACCTATACCATTACAGAGTATCTGGCAGATGGTACACTCGCTTCTTCCAAGTATGATGTAGCTGTAAATGGTTCTCAGGTAACGGATGGTCAGGTAACACTGAGTGGTGGTCAAACTGTTGATGTCACCATCACCAACACAGAAAAAGCAGATGGCAGCATCACCGTTACAAAGGAACTGAAAGGTTACAATGGCGGTACACCAAGCAGTACAGACAAAACCTTCTACGTTGCTCTGTATCAGGACGATAATACAAGTCCAGTAACAGATACTACTGTTACAAAAAATGGTTCTACTGTAACCAACAATAATGGTGTTTATGAAATCAAAGCTAATGAAACCCTTACCTTCTCCAAACTCCCATACGGTACTTACACTGTCAAGGAAGTTGTTCAAAAGGACGGTCAGTGGACTCCTGTTGATGACACCTTTGACTATACGGTATCTGGTTCTGAAACATCTGTCACCCTGAACGTAAACAACACAACTGACAATGTCACCATCACCAACACAGAAAAAGCAAATGGCAGCATCACTGTTACCAAGGAACTGTTAACATCTGATGGTACTGGACTGAACGATACAAGCAGAACCTTCTACGTTGCTCTGTATCAGGGCGATGAAATCTTTACTGGTGGTACTGTTTCAAGCTCTACAGGAACTAACGGCGTTTATACAATCCATGATGGTGAAACCTTGACCTTCTCCGACCTCCCATACGGTACTTACACCGTTAAGGAAGTTGTTCAAAAGGACGGTCAGTGGACTCCTGTTGGCAATGACTTTGACTATACAGTAACTGACTCTGGAACACCTGTCACCCTGAATGTAGGTAACAAAACTGGCAACGTTCAGTTTACCAACACAGAAAAGAACAATGGTCAAATCAGCGTTACAAAGACAGTTACTGAGCCAACAGGTAATGTAATACCTGCTCCTCTCAACGGAGATGAGGTCTTCTATGTTGCATTGTATCAGGGCAATGAAATCTTTACTGGTGCTACTGTTGATGGATTTACTTCTGTAAAGAATGGTATTTACCCAATCCATAACGATGAAACCCTGACCTTCTCCGACCTCCCATACGGTATTTACACCGTTAAGGAAGTTACAGAAGATGGTACTCCTGTTGTTGATACTGATCCAAACTTTGGATTTAACGTTTCCTATGACCCTACTACTGCAAGCAGTGATGGTATTGTTGTCCGCAACTCTCAGGTAAACACAGTTACCATTACCAACACCAGAAAAGTGGAAGGCTCCATTGTTCTGAAAAAGGTAATTGAAGTAGCAAGCAATGATCCTGATGATGATAAGACCTTTACCTTCCAAATTACTGGCGGTGGTATTACAACTCCTATTTCTGTAACAATAGAACCCGATAGTGCTACTGGCGCTCTGAAAGAGGTTGACCTGCTCCAGGCACTGAAAGATGAGGGCGTAACAGAAATTTACGGTAAAGAATTCACCATTACTGAACAACCTCATGATTACTATACTTTAGAGAACATTGTTTCAGCTTCAGAAGATAAGCCAAACGCATCAACCGGTTTGAAAGGTTTCCTGGAAGCACTGTTGGCACCACGTAATGCTGATCCTTCCTGCACCTTCACTCCTGAAAGAGACAAGTCTATCACAATTACCGCAACCAATACTGCTAAAACCGGCAGCATTGTAATCAACAAGGTAGACAATGCTGAAAAGGCTCTGCCAGGCGTAACTTTTGGACTCTATACTGATGTAAATGCTACAACACCATTTACACAGAATAATGGTGCTCCAGTAACTGCAACTACTGATGATAACGGCACTGCTACATTTGGTAATGTCCCAGTTGGTACTTATTATCTGAAAGAAACTGCTGTTCCTGCGGGATATGCTGTAAGTGATGTTATCTTTAAAGTTACCGTAGCTTCTGATGGAACAACCACTAAAGTAACAGAAAATATGATTTCTTCGGGTAATGCTGAATTTACAGATAATGATGAACTCATCAACACTCCAACTGCAATTACTCCAGAAATCAAAGTTACCAAAGCTGCAGCTACTGGTGATGAAGCATTCATCAAAGCTGATAATAAAGAGTATACTGTTCAGATTACTGGCAACGAATCTCCTAAAGAAGTAATTCTGAAGAACGCTAATAACTGGACAGAAATAACATCCGACTTTGCTTTGATGCCGAATGTGGAATACACAGTTTCTGAAGCTGTTCCAGAGGGTGCTAATTGGGCACTGGATAACATTGCAATCACCTTTAAAGATAGTTCTGGAAACACTGTTGATGTAACTGTTGATGAAAACAACTCCTTCACTCTGAAACCAGAACAGGCAAGCAAGGTAACATCGATTGAGATTGTTGTCACCAACAAGGCAAAACGCAGTGAAGTACAGCTGGAAGTTACCGAACAGGTTATTGGTAATCTGCTGGAAGCAGAGAAGAATACCTTTAACTTCACTGTTAAAGGCCCTGATGGAACATTCACAGGACTTGTAACTGTAAAAGACGGTAATGTTACAAAGGTCTCCGGTTGGGATGCAGGCAGCGCAGAAGTTGCTGAACTTCCTAAGCTGATTCCGGGCGAAACATATACTATCACCCAGACATCCAATCCAGAATATCTCCTTAATGATATCAATGAAGATTTGAAATGGAATGGTTCATCCAACTCTGAGGCAAGAACATTTACATTTACTGTTCCAGAAGATGCAAAAGGTACCTATACAGTTGCATTTACGAACTATGCAAATACCATTCCGGTAACACTTACAAAAGTTCTGGAAGACAATGCTCGTCCGCTGAATCCAGACGACCAGTTTGATTTTGACATCACCACAATCCAAGATGATGGCCATGCATTTACAACAGCGGCAGCTGTCACAACAACTAATTCCGCAACCTTCAACCTCATCAAAGGAAAAACTTATACTATCAAAGAAGTTGCTATTCCGGACGGTTATCAGCTGGTTAGCATTGCGATGAATGGAGAAGTTCTTCCATCCACAAAGGATGTAAATCCTTCTTACAGCTTTACTATTCCAACAGATGCAACTGAAATTAAATTAGTTGCAACCAACCGAATTCTGGGCAGCTACGACTTTATTAAGATGGGTAAGGTTACAACCATTACACAGCGTCCAAACGGAACTGTGATTTCCAGAACAGAAACCACCAATCCATTGGCCGGTGCAACCTTTACTCTGAAAGATAAAGATGATGTTCTGCTCCAAACTGTTGAGTCTGCTGCAGACGGTAAGGTTTCCTTTAATAATCTCCCTGCTGGTGAATATATCATCGAAGAAGCATCTGCTCCAAGCGGCTTTAACAAGTGGAACTATCAAATCGATCTGACACTGTCTATTGATGGAGATGGCGATATGACTATAAATGCAGAGCCAACCGATGACAGAGGTACAGAAGTGAAAGATTACATGTTGTACATTTACAACTATCGTGAGGATATTATCACGGAACAGGATCCTCCAATTCCTCCAACAGATCCAGAAGATCCAGGTGATCCTCGTCCAAGCGGTGGTGGAGATGAAACAACAACCAGAACCATCGAAGATACTCCTACACCAACCACAACCATTGAAGATGAAGATGTTCCATTGGCACCTTTGCCAAATGACATGATAACCATTGACGATGAAGATGTTCCGTTGGGAGATCTTCCTTATACAGGTGGTTTACCATTCGAACTTGTAGGCGTATTAGGTATTGCTTTGGTAGGCACTGGTTTGGTTCTTAGAAAGAAAAACAAAAAAGACTAGTTAAACAGCCATTACCGGTTCTGTTTGACTAAACTCTAAAACAAAGTGGACCGGCCAGCTGGTCCACTTTGTTTATTATCAGAAAACAATACAGGGTAAGGAAAGGTGATGAATTGATGTACAATAAAATTCTACGAAAAATTTCTAATGTATTGTTGGTATGCGGTGGAATTTGTATTTTGGCAGCAGCAGGATACTTTGCGGCAACCTACCCTTGGCGAATTCTATTGAGCAAATTTGGAATTGAACTCTCAACCGAATTAAAAGACCCAACTCCAATAGATGCTGTTTACAGTGCATATTCTTCGGATTATCAAAAAGATTCAGACCTGGGACTGCTGGATGTAAAAAATCTTCCAGATCCAAGCCCATTTGCAGGTTCGAAACCAAGTGTTGACAATTTGACACTCATTGGCGCAATCAAGCTCCCTAAGATTGGTGTTAGTGAAAATGTGGTAGAAGGCACTGGAGCAGAGCTATATTATGCAGCAGGTCACATGCGCGGTACAGCAGAAATCGGGCAGGAAGGAAACTGCGTCATTGCTGGTCATCGAGACTATGTTAAAATGAATCCGTTTTCCTATTTAAATAAAATGGAAATAGGCGATGATATTATTTTAGAGGATCCTAATTATCGTTATATATACAAGGTATATCGCATTGAAACTGTATTGCCTAGCGATACTTGGGTAACAGAAAAACAAGAAGATAAAGAAAAAATTTGTACTCTTATTACATGTACACCACGAATTACCAGCACACATCGTTTAATAGTTTTTGGTGAACTCGTTTCTCAGGAGCCATTAGAAGATGATAATTCAAAGTAAAATATTCCATTAAAACTAAAATCTCTCTTATTTCCCTGATTATAAATACATACTGACTTTCATCCTGACGATGTAATATACACTCTGTCAGGGTGAAGTTTTATATCAAGTTATATACTAAATATTGTTACCTCACTTCTTGTAATTCCATTGCTCCTGTTTCAAAATCAAAACCTTTAAAAAAAGTTTCGATCCATGACATCCTATCGTTCCACAAATCTTCATGTTTTTTCACAGACTGTTAAATTGAATTTCGGGTTCACTCATGTTACAATAGTGGTGTGAAAAAGAAAGAGAAAAATTTGAAGGAGGAGCTATCACATGGAACAGCTTCGTAAAGCAAAAGGCTTCATCTGCGATATGGATGGAGTTATCTACCACGGAAACAAAATTTTACCAGGTGTCAAGGAATTTGTCGAATGGTTATATCGCGAAAACAAACAATTCTTATTTCTAACCAACAACAGCGGCAAAACACCAAAAGAATTGCAGGAAAAACTGGCACGAATGGGTCTTGAGGTCGACGAGCATCACTTCTATACCAGCGCCCTTGCTACTGCCGAGTTTATCTCCCGTCAAAGTCCTGGTGCCCATGTCTTTGTTATCGGGGAACCTGGATTATACAACGCCTTATATGAAAAGGGCATCACCCTAGATGACACCTCTCCGGATTATGTTGTAATCGGGGAATCTTCCAGCTACAACTATGACAATATCTGCAAGGCAGTTCACCATGTCCAGAACGGTGCCCGTCTGATTGGAACAAACTATGACCTCACTGGTCCGACCGAACAGGGAATTATGCCTGCCTGCCGCGCCTTTGTAAAACCGATTGAGCTGGTTACCGGCAAAGAAGCTTACTATATCGGCAAACCAAACCCTCTGATGATGCGCACCGGCTTAAACATGCTCGGCGTACATTCTCAGGAGGCTGTCATGATTGGCGACCGTATGGATACTGATATTGTTGCCGGCATCGAAAGTGGTCTGGACACCGCACTGGTTCTGTCCGGTGTTTCTACCCGCGAAACAGTTAAACTGTTCCCTTACCGTCCAAGACTGATTCTCAACGGCGTGGGAGATATTCCAGACTAATCTTACTTTGTCAGCATATTTTTCTTTTCTCATCTCAAAGTTAAAAATCCCAGTGAGGTAAAATGATATGCTCAAGGCCTTTTTTGCAGTAGTCTACTTCTGTATATTTTTATTTTTCATCGATTTGATCTTTCGAAATACGTTAAGTGTATTCACCGATATATTGGCAGTAATTTGTTGGATCATCGCATTGATTTTAAGTATCGGAATGGCTGACTATACTGTAAAAAAAGTAAAAGATAAATATGGAAAAAAATAATTTCAGCTTGCCCTAAAATTTAATGTAGACTCCAATTCCGATACAATAGAACAAAAGTTTCTCAAGGCGTCAGCTGGAAAACCAGCTGACGCCTTATTCATAACATAACGCTACCTTCTTTAAGATTAAACCAATAGTTGAATCTTCCTGTCATCTGCTCTACGACGGCGTTATTGAAACTGCAAACCAACCTTGTTATACTCAATATCAGAAACCGGTTTCAAAACACATGATGGAGGTTTTGAGTATGATTGATACCATTCTGGTTGGAAAACAGATTGCTTCCTTAAGGAAAGCAAAAGGATTAACGCAGAATCAACTTGGGGAAAGATTAAATATTTCGTTTCAGGCAGTTTCTAAATGGGAACGTGGAGTTTCCCAAAGTTAAAGATACCACATCAATCCCACGCGGACTTTTGCTCAACCGATACAGCCGGAGGGCTGGATAACAAGAAAAGGCGGTATG
>ENA-OPVV01000739-OPVV01000739.1-human-gut-metagenome-genome-assembly--contig:-NODE-739-length-27686-cov-1.949296_pt1 | contig 27686 bp, 17 predicted proteins | sample MGYA00241500_ERZ501992 | MGnify/ENA primary metagenome ERZ501992 (study PRJEB25962, sample SAMEA2043052) | human gut metagenome | biome: human gut; feature: human-associated habitat; material: faeces...
ACAAAATGCCATGATATAAATGACGACCCCGGAACTATCTCCGGGGTCGTTGTTTTTTTACACTATATGTCGAAAAACTTCCGTTTTTTATCGATTTTTACATTTTTTTATGATAAAAAAGGATTATCATTGGGGTGGGTCTATGGTATGATAGGTAAAGAATTATCGGGAGTGAAGGGGATAAAATAAGATGAAAAAACTGGCGAAAAGTTTTCTGGTCATGATACTGGGACTTCTGATGAGTGTGAACGTCATGGCAGATGTACAGACAGGTAAGACAGAACCGGATTACAGCACAGACTATTATATGATCGTGGAATCAAAGGCAGGAGGAATTGACATCTACTCACAGCCGGATCTGGAATCTACGAAGCTGAATGATGAGCAGATCCCGAATGGAACAGCACTTCATATAGAGGGCGAAGTAGAGGATACCGAGAATAACCGCACCTGGGGATACACGGAATATCATGGCATGTATGGATATGCTCCACTTGATGAATGCCGTCCGGCAGATTCCCGTAAAGAAGCAATTGATTCCGAATTGTATATCGCAGGCAAGGACCATGTGAATTACAATGCTGATTATGATGTAAACGCATATGCAGAAGAAGGAACGCAGAAGCTCTACCAGGGACCTGGGAAAAAATATGGCGAAGTTCCGGGAGTGCGCGATATTGAAAATGGCGAGACTCTTCATATCACACAGGATGCCGAAATGGTGGATGGAAGCCATTGGGGCGTGACCAGAGTTGATGGAACAGAAGGCTGGGTAGACCTGGAGAAAACAGAAGAATGGAAAGCAGAACATCTGGATACTGTAGAGGAGAGTGTCGATGCGGTGGCAGAAGTGAGTGTAACACCAACCGAAGCTACAAAGGCGACTGAGACACCAGTCCCGACTGAGACCGCAGAAGCGACCGAGACACCAACACCGGCAATTACAGAAGAAACAGATGAAGCTGAAAATACAGAAAAAGACTCCAAAGAGCCTGAAGCAGAAAACACTGACGCAAAGGACATCCGCGAGGCGTCCGGGCAGAATGTAAAAGTTACCGCATCCAGATGGTATCAGAACCCATTTACATGGATCGCAGTGATCGCAGTACTGGCAGTGGCAGGATTACTGATCTACCACAATAAGAAAAAATAAATTTTTCTGTACATACAATAATATAGAAACCAGACAATCATAAAAATCAGATCAGGATCGGGTAATCAGCCCGGTCCTTTTATTGTATACAAAATATAATTGTGAAATTTCGTACATTTCTGGACCAAAAATGTCCGATTCATTGACTTTTATGAATCGACATGATAAATTTATTGCATGTAACTATTTATGTTGGCGTTTTATGACATAAATACGGATATGCTGTAAAAACAGCAACAAATACGCAGAACGGAGATTACACCAGAGAAGAGCAAGAGTATTACCCGATCAAGGGAAGCCCTGTTGATGATTCTAAAGAGAAATACCGCGAAAATATCCAGAACTTTTATTTTTCAGAAAGTGATGAGAACAGCCGCGGTGCATATGATCTGAATTTCGAGACAGTGACAAATGAGACTGTAAACAAAAATCTCAAGGCGGGAGCTGGCAACACACTTTCGAAGGAATATGATCCGGATAGAGGATTTTTTGGTCTTTATGAAAATGTATATGAAGATCTTACGTCTGTGATGGCAGAGAACATCCAGAAACATATTTACACATTTCCTGGCGAAAATACGGCAAAAGAGTCATTACGAAAGATCTATGAAAATCTCCAGTCTCCGATCTCACAGGTCGCAGATTTCTCATCAGGTGACATTGGAGACAGTGCAGATACATCGGCTGATACAGAATCCACTCCGGCGGAATTTGACTCAAACAGCTCTTCACAGAGTCCGGCTTCTTCTGAGCCAGACACCGGAGATTCCGTCAGCTTTGACAATGGCTTTGCCGACAGCACAGGAGATATTTCTTCCGATGGTTCTGTTGATGAATGGAATGACACAGATAGCGAAATAGAATCCGAGGCAATGGGTGCGGGAGATGATTTCGGTTCTGATTTTTCAGATACAGATTCGGGAGTGACAGACAGCTATGACGAAAGTGGTATAGATGACAATACTTCGGATGCGTCAGATTTTACTGAAAGTGCGGATGATAACGCAGATGTCGGTGAATCTGTGGATGCAGAAATGACTACAGCAGATGAGCCTGTGGGAGATCCGCTTCTGACAGAAAGTGTCAAAAAAGTTCAGGAAGTTGATACAAATACAGAAACAAACACATCTCCGGAAACAGTCGGAGATAATCCTGGAAAGCAGGAGAACCCATATGTTTACGTCAGTGAACAGATCAATGTTTTTCCATATTATAAATATACAAAGCTTGGTACATTTTCTTATGTGATGGCAAAGCAGCAGATGGTTGCGCAGAGGGACAAAGCAGCACAGGATAGCGGTGAGAGCATTACTCGTCAAAACGGAGATATTGTCCTGGAAAATGACCAGTACTATTATTACAAAGTTGATGATGCCGAAACAAATAAATATCTGCTAACGCTGGTGACCGGACGTCAGCCGGTTGCATATCAGGACATTCAGCAGATTCCGGAAAATCTTGGATACGACTATTATTATCGTGTAAATGGAGTTTATTTCTGCTGTACAGATGGTGACAGCACTGATGAGAACAATAATTATAAATTCACTGGATGGTATTATGTGAACTATCAGGATCAGTCAAATATTTATGTACCTGCGGAAAATTCAACAGCAACCTATTATGTTTCCGATGCCAGTTATACTTTGACACCAGGAACAGGAGATTTTGATTTTGTACCTGATGATAACGAAGATCCTCAGTTAGTCCAGGTAAATCATATGTATTACAATGGTGGGCTGACCAATAATGACTGGTTTAAAAAGTTTGTATTTCATCTTCAGCCAAAAGCAGATGCTTCAGCAGAGGATGGTGAATTTGAAAACTTTAACATCCAGGTAGACACGATGAGTGCTGATTCGTCAGGTAATTCTCTTCAGGCAGTATATGCGTCCGCAGGCACAGATACCAGTGCAGATGCTGCCGGACAGGAAGATGACAGCGAAGATACACAGGATATTTCAGTAGATACGGATGAAGAAAACATCGAAGAAGAAGTCGTGGCAGACGAGCAGTCGGATGACTTTACCGACAGCGTTGATATGGAGCCGGTGGAGGATGCAGGCGAAGCCACAGATTCTGATGTAACATCAGAAGAAGATTCAGATGACCAGAACGAGATAGATGTCGAAGAAGACGGTATCGACGAAGCAGGAGATGCTGAAACTACAGAAACAACAGAATCCAATGCAAATCCTCTACAGACCGCATTGGAAGGCTATGACCTGATTTATGTAAATGGTAGATTAAGTACTGATATGGCAGCAGCCCTGGAAGGTGCAGTTTCATCAAATACTCTGCCATGTATAATTAATAATGCCCGTGATGGAGTAGCCGATTCACTGAGTGATACGATGAGGGCTGATTTTGTGAAGGCTGATACAGAGGATGCAGATGGACATTATGTGAATAAGTATGTATATTTCTTCAAAAATATGCTCGATGAATCAGAAAGTGCACAGCTCTTGAATAAAGAGTTTAATGAAACATTTGCTGATACTCAGTCAGAGGGATTCGAAGAAATCAGCAGCTATATTGCAAGTGAAAATAAATACAGGGAACTGGATAAGGATGAGTCAGGCAAAGCTGTAGAAAAATTAAGCTCTGATCTGAGCTTTGCCAGAGCAATAGAGTATATTCTGAATTATAAATACAAAAGGATCGAAACCGTAAAAAATGATATTTCAGTACTTGCGATTGAGCCGGATAAGATCACCAATAATAAAGAATTAAAGGAAGAAGATGTACGGAGATGGCTTAATCAGGATTCCTATAAGAAGGCTAAAATCGATAATGTTGAAGTTTGCTGTGAACAGACAGATGGAAATGAAAAGGATCCAAAGGGAAATGCAATAGATGGTGATGAGAACACATTCTGGCATTCTCGATGGACAGAGACTCTCCATAGTGATAATCATTGGATCAAAGCATATTTCTCTGAAGCTCAAATGGTTAATACATTTGAGTATCTGCCTCGTAAATCTGGAACAAATGGAACAATAAGCAAATTTAACCTGACATTTTATGATGAAAATGGAGAAAGTATTAAAGAAATCTCAGACCAGGAGTTCTCATATACCGATACGACATACAATACTCTGAAACAGATTACATTTGATTCAATCGAAAATGTTAAATCTGTTAAAGTAGAAGTCATAGATGCTTTTACTGCTGATAATAGAAAATATGCTTCCTGTGCAGAACTTGGTTTCTATTATTCAGGAGATATTTCAACGACACCAATCGTCACGAATATGACTTCTTCGGAGTATGTTGGTCATATTGATGATATCAATTCAGAATATGACATGATCTACATAGGTGATGGAGAAGACCAGGCTTCTTTTAACCAACTGGTTGTAGGTGATGGCGGTACACTTTATACACATGTAGGTGGTATTCATACACCGCAAATTGGAAATGGATCAAATGATTATCGTATGATGGGATTGTATCCTGGAGACTTTAATAAAGATGGTTCTATTAATACATTATCTGCTACGGCATCATTCAGAGGTTCCGGAAATGATATTACAGATCAGCAGTACAAAGAACTTATGAGTTTTGTAAAGAGTGGATATCCAGTTGTTCTGGGTGATGCTTTGGTGGAGAATAAGGGAAATAAAACTGTTTCTTCAAAAGTGGATAACTCTTCTTATATGTATAAATTTCTGAGTGAAGCTTTAAAATATGACAATGTATTTTTACGTTCAGAACTGGAAAATGGAAACGATCAGATTGTATTTTTGACCATGCTGTCAAAACCATCAATCGAATTCTCTGAAAACGGGAAACCGGCAGAGGCACCCAGAGATGGTCATAGTGCGGGTGAAGCAATTAAGGATGCATCTGGAAAGAAGCAGATATGCTCTTATAATTATGTTTCCGGGGAGATGACATATCGATTTAAGATTGCAGATGAAGCAGCAGTGCTGCCAGCCGGAACAAGGTATGACTGCAGACTCTATTTTGACCTTAACTTTGACGGTAATTTATCTGAATCAGAAGAACAGGCTTCCTACATGGAAATCAGGGATTCTTCTCAGAATGTTATGAATCGTGTAACAGATGCCAAGGGTAATTCGCATTATGAATTAAAAGCAGGAGAGGAATATACAGCCACTCGTAAGCTTCCTTCGGGATATCACAAACTGATCACATGGAAACTGGAAATCGTTAATGCTTCGAATCCCAATATCAGAGTATCAGAGACAGGATATTCAAAGCAGACAGGTAATGGAGCAAAGGAAAATATCAATGTGCTGCAGATCGTGCCCAAAACTACACGTTCAGTTGAAGGACAAAAAATAAATAAAAATAATGGTACCTGGGATCTTAAGGCAGACTTAGAGAATAGTAACAGTAAGTTATATAGTTATGTAAATAATCTTGAGGATTTTAATATCGAAGTTACCCGGGTAACAGTAGATGAGTTCTCTGCTGACAGAGCAACGGCAGATAATTATCTTCAGAATAAACAGATGGTAATTATTGGATTTGATGATGTATATCAAAATATTAAGAAAGATGGAGTGGATGCTCTGCTCGAATATATTAAAGCCGGAAAGAGTGTAATCTTTTCTCATGATACCACTTCGTTTTTTAATTATAATTATGATAAAGCACATAATTATGTATTAGGAACTGATAATGATAACGCTCTTTATAATCTATGGATGCGCTCAAATGGAATAAACTGGGGCGTTGAGATGAATACAGTTCTCAGAGAGGTCGTTGGTATGGACCGTTATGGAATAACCAATAAATCTACTTTTACTGGGTCATCAGAGACGGTTTCTGATCTTTTGAAAAAAGGAACGGATCTGACAGATGGAACTGAAGTTTCATTTGCGGAGCTTATGAAGCTTGCCGGAGATGTGGCATATCAAAGTGATAGTGCAGGTAAATCCAGTTACAAACAGACTCAGGGATATACCAATATTCAGCTAGAATCAACTAAAATTAAAGATCAAAGCAATATTGTTACTACTGCAACAAAGGTTAACGATGGTGCTATTACCCAGTATCCTTATGTATTAGATGACATAACAATTGCCAAGACCCATGGCCAGTATTATCAGTTGGCACTGGAGCAGGATAAAGACAACGATGGAAGTAATGATATTGTTGTCTGGTATTGTCTGGCTGGAGGAAAATATGATGAATCTCCAAATGATGTGCGCAATAACTACTATTTCTATAGTAAGGGCAATGTGATCTACACAGGTGCCGGCCACAATCCGGTAACAGGTGATGATGAAATTAAGCTGTTTGTCAATGCGATGGTTGCGGCAGCTAATGTTGCAGCAGTTGAACCGGAGGTTAATTTTGTCAAGTCATTGAATACTTCGGCTGAGACAGAGTCCGTTCGTTATTATATGACAGATCAGGCAAACTGGACCGCAGGTTCTGACGAAGGCAATGTCCTGAACAAAGATGAAGAACTTTATTTCAATGTAAAAGATTACAATATGGTCAGCGCAGATCTGACCTCCAACAATGCGGTTAACATGACAGTAGATTTCTACATTGACAGTGAAAATGGTGAAGTTATTCAAAACTGCCCGGGATCAATGGCGAATAAGAAAGTAGTTTCCTTAAACAGTGCAATAGCTGAGCTGCTTCCAAGTGGAAGTGAGAATACAGTAAAGCTTGGAGAAGACGGAACCTTCCATCTGACCTCCAACAATGCCTATGGCTTTAAGATACGAGACATAGAACAGTATCTTAAAAAGGCCGATACTTCATACAACGAAAACTGTACCGTATATGTAAAAGTTACAAGTACAGTAAATCTGTATGGAAAATCAATCGTTAATCATTCATGGGCCTCCATTGACCTAAAACATCGCCAGCTTTTCGACCTTGACTAGGGGACGGTGTTTCTGGCTTTTTTAGTGTCCCCCTGGCAGTTATATCCCTCTTGTATCAACATGATGCAGGAGGGATTTTTTTGTATAATTGGAAATTACTCTGTAATGTTCCTATTATACAAAAAATAGAAAAATGCCATTTAATTAAATAATTTGTCGAACGATTTTACTTGTCTTATAAGTACAAACTGTGCTAATATCTAATATATCATTGATCAAGTCATAGATTAATTCTAAATCCAATTCCGAAATATAATCCCATAGAAACTCCAAATTAATACAAATTATCAAATTTAATATAAACGGTTGTTTGTTGTTCACCAGTAATATTCCGCAAGGTATTTTGCCATTGATATGGCAAAATTTCAAGATATAGTTAAGGAGACCAGATTATGCCAAGACAAGCCAGAAAAGTCAGTGAATTGAATATCTATCATGTGATTTTGCGTGGTATCAACCGACAGATTATTTTTGAGGAAGATAATGATTATTTGCAGTTTATCAGTATATTAAAATACTATAAAAATAGATGTGATTTCAAAATATATGCATATTGTCTGATGAATAATCATATACATTTGTTGATTGAGCATTCAAGTACAAATATGGAAACAATAATGAAGAAAATAGAGGTTAAGTTTGTTCGGTGGTATAATACGAAATATCAGCGAGTAGGTCACTTGTTTCAGGATAGATATAAAAGCGAACCAATCAATGATATGAGATATTTTTTGACCGTATTCCGATATATTAATCAAAATCCTTTTCATGCAGGGTTAGAAAGTGTTATAGGGACATACCCATGGAGTAGTTATCAGGAATATCTTGCACTGGATGATTCATTTATTGATATCAATAAAGTGATTAAATTGTTTGCAGATAGTGAAGAATGTATAAACTTTCTTTCTACCGATTCAAATATTAAATGTATGGAAGGATATCCTCAATCTGGCATTTCTGACAAAGATGCCTTGCAGATGATTCGAGAAAGAACAGGATGTGATTCAACAGCAGATTTTCAATGTCTGGAATTATTTGCCAGAAATAAGTATTTGAAAATGTTGCACCAGTCAGGCATTACGATACGTCAACTCAATCGATTAACAGGGATTTCGCGAACATCTATAGAAAAGGCGATAAAAAGTGAATAAAGTAAAAGACGGATTTGTGTTCATTTGAGGCACAAGATCCGTCTTTTTAAATTTCAAGATATATTTGTTTAATTATGAGCCACCGGGGACACTAAAAAAGCCTAAAACACCGTCCCCTATTTAATCCAAAACGAAATGGGCATCCATTGACCTGAAACAGCGTCAGCTTTTCGAAATGGACTAAACAAAATTATATGCATGAAACGTATTCATGTAAAATAAAAATTCTCATTCGTTTATAAGAGATTTCTCTTGTAACGGATGAGAATTTTTTTATCATATTTTCTTTTAATACTTCTTTATAATTACAGTTTTTGATTTTTTGCGAAGCAGTTTTTTATAAGCTGTATATTTTCTTTTGGGAACGCGTACTGTCATTCGGGATACGGACTGGTCAATCCGGGAAGAAACCCTTTTCAGTTTCAGGCTTTTGATCGTGATCGTACATCCCTTTTTCACACCGCGGAATGCACCTGAATTGATCTGAGTCAGCCCGGTACCAATAGTAACTTTCTTTAGTTTTTTGCATTTGTAGAATGCATTTTTACCGATTACACTGACATTGTGTCCGATAGAAACCGTGGTCAGTCGTGATTTTTTTTTGAATGCGTTGGCCCATATACTGGTAACCCGATAAGTAACGCCATTGTAACGGACCGTTGAAGGAATACTGATTTTGGTAACTCGGCTGTTGGTCGTTCCATAGCATGTAACAACCTGATTGGCAGTTACACGATATTTCAGGTTTCCAACACGGAAACAGGTATTTACACGAGCACTGGATGGCGGTGCCGGAGTTGGAGTGCTGGTTGGAACTGCTTTGGGAGTGATTATTGGTGTAACTTCCGAAGGAGAATCCGGACTGACTGACGGCTGCACTTCTGGATTAACTGTTGGTTTGGCATCAGGAGTCGGTTCCACTGAAGGTGTTACAACAGTAGAACTGTCTAAGGTTTTTGTATGTGCTTTGACAGAGAAACAACAGTTATACTGATTTCCTGCGTCGTACCATTTCTTTCCGGAAGTAGAAAAAAAGCTCTGATCCGGATCAATACCGGCAGTTGCCGTAAACCAGGATGTGCTGGTGGTTGTTTTTTCTACATAAAATTTATTGGATCCATCCGGGATTCTGATCACAACCGAATAGAAAGTACCCTGAGGAATTTTGACCGGAGTGTTCAGGTGGATCGTGTGGATTCCGGCCAGTGGCTGTGTGTAATCAACAGGTTCTGCATAGGCGGGTGTTCCGCTTGTCGGATCAGAAATATTCTTCAGATCTGTGTAAACCTGAATTTGAAAATCAGTATTGTCCTGTGGAACAGCAGTAACGATTTCACCGAGTTCTTCGTCTTTTCCATTTCCGGCAGTTGCCTTGAAAATATTGGATACATAGTAACCATTATTGATGGTTTTGCTCGGGAAAGTGACAGTTCCGGCAGCGGCACCGTCGTAAAAATAATTATTTGGATAAGCAGGGGTGGTCACTGCTGTATTGGAGACCAGATTGGTGATGGATTTATCTTCATAGGAAAGATAAAAATAACCGTTCTTTCCCCAGTTTTTGCCATAACTGTTTTTGACGATCCAGGCACCATCATTATTCACACCGGAAGCTGACGGGAAGTTTTCCCTGGAGTAAGTGTCATCCCAGCCGACGATGGTTACAGCATGATTTACCAGACCAGACTGAGGGCAGGAATATGAAGCTGTATCCGGATAATAGTAGTTATCCAGCATGTAGATCATGGCAGAAACAGAATTATATTCCATAAGAAGCTGTTTGGTGCGATCCACAGTGTATTGAGAGAAAATGGCATCTTCCATATAAGCGCTGGTATCATAGGCGAGGCTGTCGGGCCATGTAACTGCAGAGGACTGAAACGGAACTTTTTCTTCGGTTGTCATGCCGGACCAGGTACTGAGAAAGAAGGAGGCAACACGGCCATTTCCGGTACCATGATAATCTGACTGAGTCCGGGTGATCTTATCATTTGGAGTGTTACCGAGGGGATCGTTTACTCGATTTGCCCAGAAATAAGCCAGTTGTTCTTCGGAAAGATCGTAGTACTTCTGTTCCCGGGTAAGCAGAGAAGTCTCAAGGTTGGAAGCGAGGCTGAAAGCCCAGCAGAGGCTGGGATTTCTCTGATTTTTAACCTCAGTGACAAATCTCTCTTCATTTGCATTGTAAGTTCCGGGATAAAGTGCATAGCTTGCAATGCCGATATTACTGTCAACTTCCGGTTCCGGAGCAAATGCATCCAGGTTCTGTAATGGTGCAAGCTGTGCCTGTCGTTCTTCATCTGTCATGGGACGGCCAAGAATATAGTCTATATTTTCGCTATTTGGAGATTCTGACCCTGAAGAAAAGACGGCTTCATCGTCATCAGAAGAAAAATCATCTGAGGACGTTGAGTCATCAGGGGCAGCAGATTGAAGTTCAGAAGAATCGTCAACCGTTGAGGAAGCAGTATTTTCATCAATGGAATCAATACTTATATCAACAGTATCATTTGTAACAGTATTTCCTGTGTTATCTGTTTCGTCAGAAGCAGATTCGTCTGCTGAAAGCTCAATATCACTGACTGCGTTCGCGGAAACCGGTATGTTAGTGAAAAGAACAGAACCTGCCAGAAGTAATGCCAGAGTTCGCTTTTTGCCGTGTTGTTTATGATGGATCATGAAAACCTCCTGATTGATAACTATACTGTGTATGGAAAAATTATTTCTTTTATCATAGCACATACATAAAAAAAAGCAAAGCTACATAAAGCAGGTCTTGAGAAGATAAAAATGCCCCGGAGATCCGAAAACCTCCAGGGCAGATTAGGAAAAAAGACGGCCGATATTAGTTGTTGATGACAACACCTTTCTGCAGCATAACGTTTGCATACAGAGCTTTTTCACTTGTGGAAATGATGCAGTAAGCTGTTTTGGCTTCATCATAGAATGCAAAACGTTCGATGTTTCCTACTACAGCATCTCCTCTGTCATCATATTTACGGATGATTTCTTTGTATGTATCCCAGATTGGGGTCTCTACATCGTCACCAGGCATTACTTCCATCAGGTTAACCGGATGTTCTACATAAGTATCCAGCGGGAAAACTTTCAGGATCGCTTCCAGAATTTCCGGAACACCATGTCCGTCGCAGCGGATGGTAATCGCATTTTTGCCCATAGATTCAACCGGGAAGTTACCGTCTGCGATAACAAGACGGTCGCTGTGTCCCATTTCACATAATACCTTTAATAATTCTGGTGATAAGATTTCAGGAATTCCTTTTAACATATCTTTATGCCTCCATTCAAAATTTTACTGAATTATGGCATATCTCGCTCAGAGACAGCCTTTATATTAAAAATGTACCTGCATTTATGATACTTTGCAAGAGAATATTTTCCGATAAAAGATGAATATTTTACACTGCTTTGAAGAAAGTGAAAAGTGAATATTTTATGGTTGACAGAAGCAGAGAACAGAGGTATGATTGGCTCAAACGGAAACGTTTCGGTTTTGCAAATGTTATCCGGCACTACAGAAACAGTAAGAACAAAAATCATACATATATTATGAGGAGGAAAATCATTATGCCACTTGTTACATCAAAAGAAATGCTGTCCAAAGCTCAGAAAGGCGGTTATGCAGTAGGTGCATTTAACGCAGAGAACATGGAGATGGTCAAAGCAATCATCCAGGCTGCAGAAGAACTCAAAGCACCGGTTATGATCCAGACTACACCATCTACAGTTAAATACGGTACCGTAGATACCTATGCGGCAATCGTTGCAGCAGAAGCAAAGAAAGCATCTGTTCCGGTATGCCTTCATCTGGATCATGGCAGCAGTTTTGAGCTTGCTATGCAGGCAATGCATGCAGGATATACTTCTGTTATGATCGATGGATCCAAACTGGATTTTGAGGCAAACATCGCAGAGACCAAACGTGTGGCAGATGTAGCAAAAGCACTTGATATTCCATGCGAAGCAGAACTTGGTAAGGTCGGCGGCAAAGAAGATGATCTGGAAGCAGAGGCAGACACCAACACAGATCCACAGGAAGCAAAAGAATTCGTAGAGCGTACAGGAGTTACATCTCTTGCAGTTGCAATCGGAACTGCACATGGTTTCTATGTGGGAACACCGGTTCTCGACAAAGAACGTCTCAGTGAGATTCGTGAAGTTGTAGACATTCCGCTGGTTCTCCATGGCGCATCCGGACTCAGCGATGAAGATGTTATGGATTGTGTAAAACGTGGTATCTGCAAAGTAAACTTTGCTACAGAACTTCGTGCAGCATATTCTAAGGCAGTGAAAGAACTTCTTGCAGAAAAACCGGATACCATTGATCCGAAAGCATATGGTAAGACAGCTATTGCAACGGTGAAGGAACTGGTTATGGCAAGAATGAAAGTCTGCGGATGTGACGGAAAAGCAGAATAAATAAAAAAGTATGAGAACCATGATTCAGTACACAGAAATATCAGTGGAAACAGAAGGCAGTGAGACATAATGGCGGCAACAATGAAAGACATCGCCAGACGGACTGGACTTGGTCTGGCTACGATCTCTTCTTATTTTAATGGCGGTAATGTCCGAGAGAAAAACAGAATAAAGATTGAAGAAGCCATTGAGGAACTCCATTATGAAGTCAATGAAGTTGCCAGAGGGCTGAAGACGAATGCGACCAAAACGATAGGTGTGGTGATTCCGGAGCTGAATAATACATTCTGCGCTGAAATCATAACGGGTATGGAAGATGTCCTTCGAAGCCATGGCTATGCCACGATCGTCTGTGACTGCCGAACCGATAAGAAACTGGAACGGGAGGCAATAGAGTTCCTGATCCGCAGGCGGGTTGACGGGGTTATCAATATGCCGGTTGATGAAGAGGGAAATCATCTGAAGAAATTTCAGAAGACAGGAAAACCAATCGTTCTGATCGACCGTAAGATACAGGGAATCTCCTGTGACAGTGTGCTGGTGGACAATAAAAAAGCTGCGGAGGATGCAGTACGACAGTTTATAGAAAGAGGCCATCGCTATATCGGGATCATCGGTGGACCGAAGGGGATTTTTACTGCACAGGAACGTATGGCCGGATATTACAGAGCATTGGAAAAGGCCGGAATTCCGGTCAGAGAATCCCTGATCTGTCATGGAGACTATACGATTCAGGGCGGGGTACGGAGTCTGGAGGAACTGGTACAGAAAAATCCGGATATGACAGCGGTGTTTGTTACCAACTACGAAATGACAATGGGAGCCATGATCGGCGTAAATGAACTTGGAATACAGATACCGGAACAGCTTTCTGTGATTGGTTTTGACAATCTGCAGTTTGCGAGAGCATGTAACCCAAAGCTGACGATCGTATCACAGCCAACGGATGGAATTGCCAGAGAAGTGGCAAGAATCATGCTGGAACATCTGGAAAATGGCAAAAAAGAATCAAAAGAGTTTTCTACAGAAAAACTTCAGACAGAAATCATAGAAGGCAAGTCTGTAAATACTTTGAATTGTTTAACATGATACAGGAATAAAACAGATCGGGGTAGCAGCCAAGGAGAAGAAAATCCGGATATTTCGGAAAATGGGAGCAGCAAAATGAAAAAATCATATTTACTTGGAATTGACATCGGAACAAGCGCCTGCAAGGTTGCTGTATTTGACAGAGAAGGCAGAGTCCTTGCAGCAGCAAATGGTGCTTATCCGGTATATTATCCGCATGAGGGATGGGCGGAGCAGAATCCTGAAGAATGGTGGAGCGCAGTCTGCCAGGCAACAGAGGAAACGATACAGAAAGCCGGAATCGCACCAGAAGAAATCGCCGGAGTGGGAATTGACGGACAGAGCTGGTCGGCAATCGCAATAGATCGGGAAGGAAAAGTCCTTACCAATACTCCGATCTGGATGGACACCAGAGCACAGTCTATTTGTGACAGACTGAATCAGGAGATTGGAGCTGATGAGATTTTTAAGATATCAGGAAATTCCCTTCAGCCATCTTATTCTACAGCAAAGATCATCTGGTACAGGGAAAATCAGCCGGAGGTTTATAAAAAAATATACAAGATCCTTCAGTCGAACAGCTACATTGCATTTAAACTGACAGATGCGATCACGCAGGATGTTTCTCAGGGATATGGACTGCATTGCTTTGATATGAAAAAAGGATGCTGGGATGAAGAGATGTGTGAACAGCTTGGAATTCCGATGGGATTCCTTCCGGAAATATGTGACTGTGATCATGTGGTAGGCACTGTCACCGCGAAGGCAGCAGCAGAGTGTGGACTTGCCGAGGGAACACCGGTTGTTGCCGGTGGACTTGATGCTGCATGCGGAACGCTTGGAGCTGGTGTGATCCATACAGGAGAAACACAGGAACAGGGAGGACAGGCCGGGGGAATGAGCATTTGTACAGATGAGTACAAAGCTGATCCAAGGTTGATCCTCAGTTATCATGTTGTTCCGGGCAAGTGGCTCCTTCAGGGAGGAACTACCGGAGGCGGTGGAGTCATGCGCTGGTTTGAACATGAATTTGCAGACTATGAGCGTATGATGAAAGAACAGACAGGAGCTTCATCACTGGATCAGCTTAATGAAATCGCAGAAAAAGTAGCCCCGGGATGTGATGGAATGGTATTTCTTCCATATATGTCCGGAGAGCGCTCACCAATCTGGAATCCGTATGCAAAAGGTGTTTTCTACGGCCTGGATTTTGCCAAGACCAAGGGACATATGGTGCGTGCCTGTATGGAAGGAGTGGCTCTTTCCCTGAGACATAACCTGGAAGTTGCAGAGGAAGCCGGAGCGGACGCAGAAGTTCTGAGAGCCATGGGTGGATCTGCGAATTCTTTACTCTGGACACAGATTAAATCCGATATCACAGGTAAACCGATCGTTGTTCCGGCATCTGATACGGCTACGACACTTGGAGCAGCAATCCTTGCAGGCGTAGGAGTTGGATTCTATAAGGATTATGATGAGGCAGTTTCACTTACTGTCAAAGAAACCCGCCGTCATGAGCCAAACCCGGAGAATAAAGCCATCTACGACCAGACTTACCAGACATACCTTGAACTCTATAAGTCCCTGGCCCACATGATGACCGCGAAATAAAAATGATATATTTGTCTGTCTTGGGAGACAGATAACTCATCACCAATAGAAGGTCCCCACACAGGACAGCCTACATATATAAACAGTATGAGAAACTATCACCAATAGAATGTCCCCACACAGGACATCTTACATATTTAAACAACCAGGAGAGAACAACCTTATTCACTCCCTTCCGTCTTGAATAAAATGGCTTACATTCATCCAATGCAGGGGGAGTCTGAGGGGGCGACGCTCGTCCCCCTCGGGATTCATTTCACTACCAAGTGGGATTCCTCCACTTTCAAGTGAAAGAAAAGGCTTTTCCCTCCTTTCACGAAAGGAGAAAATATATATTATGAAAGCAGCAGTAGTAGTTGCAAATGAAGATGTACAGTATCAGGAAATTGAAGAACCAAAGGTAACAAAAGGTGCCGTAAAGATCAAAGTCAGATATTCTGGCATCTGCGGATCTGACATCCCGCGTGTTCTGAATCATGGCGTTCATTTTTACCCGATCGTTCTCGGCCATGAATTTTCCGGTGATGTAGTAGAAGTCGGTGAAGGTGTAACAAAGGTAAAAGTCGGCGACCGTGTATCCGGAGCACCACTTCTTCCATGCATGAAATGTGACGACTGCCAGCAGGGAAACTTCTCCCTTTGCAAACATTACAGCTTTATTGGTTCCAGACAGCAGGGAAGCAACGCTGACTATGTAGTAGTTCCGGAGCAGAATGCAGTACCCTTTGACAAGACAGTTCCATATGAACAAGGCGCTATGTTTGAACCTGCAACAGTAGCAATCCACGGTGTATTCCAGAATGATTATCATGGTGGCGAATATGTTGCAATCCTTGGTGGTGGTACAGTCGGAATGTTCACTATGCAGTGGACAAAGATCTTCGGTTCCAAAAAAGTTGTTGTATTCGATATCAGTGAGGAACGTCTTGCACTTGCAAAACGTCTTGGTGCAGATGAAGTCATCAATACAAAAGAAGAAGGATATATGGAAAAAGCCATGGCTATCACAGGCGGAAAAGGATATGGTTTCGTATTTGAGACAGCCGGACAGGTTCCGACCATGCATATGGCATTTGAACTGGCTGCAAACAAAGCTCATGTATGCTTCATCGGAACACCGCATGAGAATCTGACCTTTACACCAAAACAGTGGGAAAATATGAATCGTAAAGAGTTCAAACTGACAGGTTCATGGATGTCTTACAGTGCACCATTCCCGGGACGTGAATGGGATCTGACAGCACATTACTTTGCAACCGGTCAGCTGAAATTTGATCCGGGCTTCATTTATAAGAAAATCCCGATGAGCCAGGCACAGGAAGCATTCCAGTTATTTAAGACCCCAGGACTTGTAAAAGGTAAGATCCTGTTATCAAACGAGGAAGAATAAAATGATACTGACTGTAACATTAAATGCTGCAATCGATAAACGATATGTAGTCGATGATTTTAAAGTAGGCGAAGTAAACCGTGTCCGGGAATGTTCTTACGTTCCCGGAGGCAAAGGTCTCAATGTATCCAAGCCGGCATCTATTTATGGTGCAGAAGTCGTAGCAACCGGATTTGTGGGTGGCCACGCAGGAAACTATATTGAAGATGCTCTGAAACCGTTTGGAATCAAAGGTGAGTTTTATCATGTAGATGCGGAAAGCAGATCCTGCATCAATATCTGGGATGAAGTGAATCATGTACAGACAGAATTTCTGGAACCGGGATTTACGTTGACTGAAGAAGATTTCCGGGGATTTGAAAAAAAATTTACAGAGCTGGTTAAGGATGCAGATGTTGTTTCCATGTCCGGAAGTGTACCGAAGGGGCTTGATGGAACTGCATATCAGAGACTGGTCAAAATCGTAAAAGAAGCTGGCAAACCGGTGATCCTTGATACCAGTGGCAAACTTCTTGAAATGGGGATCGAAGCATGTCCGACACTGATCAAACCAAACATTGATGAGATCCGTATGCTGACAGGCAAACACTGTGATGACATTCAGGATATCATTGATGCAGCTAAGACAATCCATGCAAACGGAGTGGAGATCGTAGCAGTTTCCCTTGGTGCAGATGGTTCTCTGGCTGTTGGTGAAGAAGGCATCTACCGTGCAATCGTTCCGAAAATTGATGCCGTAAATACCGTAGGATGCGGTGATTCCATGATCGCAGGTTTTGCACTTGGATTAAGCGAGGGCCTTTCTCTGGAAGAAACTTTAAGAAGAGCAAGTGCAATCTCAGCCGCTGCGGCAATGCGTGAAGAAACGGGATTTTTTGTAATGGAAGATATGGAAAAACTGCTTCCACAGATTGTTATACAAAAACTATATAATACAATTTAGGAGGAAACAAAAATGGCAGAATTTATTGATCCGGCAATCGTGCCGAAGGTAACACTTCCGTCAGGAGAAAAAGTTCCATGCATGGGTATGGGAACCTTTGGTTCTGACAGAGTAAGCGCTGAAGATGTTTCAGCAGCAGTTGCAGGTGCAATCCGCAGCGGATATCGTATGTTTGACTGTGCAGCATGCTACGGAAATGAACATCAGATAGGTGAGGTTTTCAAAACAGCTTTTGATGAAGGTGTTGTAGAAAGAAAAGATCTTTTTATCATGACAAAAGTATGGAATGACATGCACAGAAAGGTTGAAGAAGCCTGCACAAAGAGTATTCAGGATCTTCAGTGCGATTATGTAGATCTGTATTTCATTCACTGGCCATTCCCGAACTATCATGCACCATTCTGTGATGTAGATTCCAGAAATCCAGATTCCAGACCATTCAGCGTAGAAGAATTCATGGATACATATCGTCAGTGTGAAGAACTGGTAGAAAAAGGAAAAATCCGTTATATTGGTATTTCCAATATGACCATCCCGAAACTGGAAGCGGTTCTTCCTTTAATGAAAATCAAACCGGCAGCCTGTGAACTGGAACTTCATCCATGCTTCCAGCAGCAGGAACAGTATGATTATCTTGTTGCTCATAATATCCAGCCGGTAGGCTATATGCCACTTGGTTCACCGAGAAGACCGGAAAGAGATATCTGTCCGGAAGATGTTGCGGATATGCAGACACCGGAAATGCAGGAAATTGCCAAAGCACACGGTGTTCATCCTGCACTGATCGCTCTGAAATGGGCTCATCAGAGAGGTGAGATTTCTATTCCATTCTCTGTACATAATTATGTAAGTAATCTGAAGTGTGTGACAGAAGATCCGTTGACAGAAGAAGAAATGGCCAAGATTGGAACACTGGAAAGAGGAAACCGTCTGGTTAAAGGCCAGGTATTCCTGTGGGAAGGTGCAAAGGATTGGCATGATCTGTGGGATGAAGAGGGATTTATTGTTAAGTAAGGGAACTGTCCTTAGACCCGTCAATCATTTTGACAATTGAAAAACTTTGCGAGGGGAGGGCGCTCGCAGTTGCGAAGGCCGCTCTCCCCTCGCGCACCCCACCGGGCCACGCTGAAAAGAATTGTGGTAATATATAATTATATCATTAGAATGTAAAATAACAGGATATCTTCTCCATACGAGAGAGAAGAGTCCTGTTATTTTTATATACTGCTATATTATTTATAAGAAAGGGTTCAAGGGAAGTCCCTTTGCGGGTCAGAGGGCAGTTCCCTCATGTACGAATCGGTTGATATAATGCAGTGCCGCGCCAATAGCCGGAGTATATTGTCCATGTGTGCCGACCAGTAGTTGATCAGCTGTGAGAGTGAATGGGTTATTTTCATTGATCAGATGCAGCAGCATATTGAGATCTTCCGGAACCAGGTAAGGGGCAAGATATCCGCTGATAATGATAGGGCTGTCGATGATCATATTCAGATTTCGCATCGCAAATGCAAGATGTTTAAGATAATCCTGCCAGATTGCATTCAGATTTTGGCTTACTGTAGAAAGTCCCATCTGCAGATCCTGCACGATCTGCAATTTGGAAGTTATTTTAGTATACCATAATAAAATACGGCAAAAAGAGGAGGAGCGGATAGTTTAACGCCGGTCATTGACAAATAGTTGTATTCTGTTTACCATGGACAACAGATACAGAGATTTATCCAGTAGATATTCAAATAAAATGTGGATAAACATTTGAATGGGGAGGCCTGAAAATGAAGATAACAGAGCGATTGAATGTTCTTCGAGAGTTAATGAAAGAAAAAAAGATAGATGCCTATCTGGTGCCAACGGATGATTTTCATGGATCTGAATATGTGGGTGATTACTTTAAATGTAGAAAATATATCACAGGTTTTACAGGATCAGCGGGAACAGCTGTGATCATGCAGGACATGGCTGGGTTGTGGACCGATGGCAGATACTTTATTCAGGCGGCAGATCAGCTTCGTGGCAGTACGATTGAACTGTTCAGATCGGGTGAGCCGGGAGTACCGACGGTACATCAGTTTCTGGCAGAAAAGCTGGAAAAAAGTATGTGTCTGGGCTTTGATGGACGTACAGTCAGTGCAAAAGAAGCAGAAGAATTGGAGAAACTCCTGGAAGAAAAAAATATCACATTTGCTGTAAATGAGGATCTGATCGGAGAAATCTGGAGAGAACGTCCGGCACTTTCCTGTGAGCCGGTTATGGAGCTGGATGTGAAATGGGCGGGCGAATCAAGAAAGGATAAAATTGCAGGGATTCGAGAGCAGATGAAGGCAAAAAAGGCGAATATTTTTATTCTTACTTCACTTGATGATATCGCCTGGTTACTGAACATTCGCGGTAATGATATTCATTGTTGCCCGGTTGTTCTTTCTTATTTGATCATGACGGATACCGAGGTTCGATTATATGCAAACGCAGCTGCTTTTTCAGAAGAAATCCGTACAAATCTGGCAGCTGATGGAGTAAAAATCTATCCGTATGAGGATGTCTATTCTTATGTTCAGACAGTCGCAGAGGATAAAAAAATCCTGCTTTCCAAAGCCAATGTCAATAGCCGCCTGGTAAGTAATATTCCATGTAATGTGACGATTGTGGATGAGCCGAATCTGACACTTCTTCCGAAGGCAGTCAAAAATCAGACAGAGATGGACAACGAAAGAACTGCACATATCAAAGATGGTGTTGCAGTTACAAAATTCATTCGCTGGATGAAAACAAATGTGGCAAAAGAGAGGATTACAGAACTCGGCGCAGCAGAGAAATTATATCAGTTTCGCAGTGAGCAGGAGCATTTTATTGGAGATAGTTTTGATCCGATCATTGCCTATGGAAAGCATGCGGCAATTGTTCATTACAGTGCAACAGAGGAGACAGATATTCCATTAGAGGCCAGAGGGATGGTACTTGCAGATACTGGCGGACACTATCTGGAAGGTACGACCGATATCACAAGAACGATCGTATTGGGACCGGTCACAGAGAAAGAGAAGAAATATTTTACTGCAGTTCTGCGTGGAAATCTGAATCTCGCAGCTGCGAAATTTAAATACGGATGCACCGGATTAAACCTTGATTACCTTGCCAGAGGTCCGCTTTGGGAACTTGGCGAAGATTATAATCATGGTACCGGACATGGGGTAGGATATCTTCTGAATGTGCATGAAGGGCCTAACAGTTTCCGATGGAAAAATCTTCCGGGAAATCCGGCACCGGTGTTGGAAGAAGGTATGATTACATCCGATGAACCAGGATATTATCTGGAGAATGAATTTGGCATCCGTCATGAAAATCTTGTTTTATGTAAGAAGGCAGAAAAAACTCCTTTCGGGCAGTTTATGTGTTTTGAGTCACTGACTATGGTACCGTTTGACCTGGATGGAGTTGATACGGAACAGATGTTGGACCGTGAACGAAAACTGCTGAACGAATATCACAAAAAAGTCTATGTTACCATAGCACCATATCTAGATGAGGAAGAAAAAGAATGGCTGAGACAGGCAACCAGAGAAATCTGACAAAGGGTGAAAAAACAAAATATCGACTGGCGAGAGCAATGAAAGAATGCATGAAAACGACGTCCGTAGAGAATATAACAGTCAAACAGATCACAGAGAAATGTGAACTTACCAGACAGACGTTTTACAGGAATTTTCTGGATAAATATGATCTGATCAACTGGTATTTTGATAAGCTGCTGGCAAAGTCTTTTGAGCATATGGGTCAGGGAAAAACCGTCTATGATGCACTGGTTAAAAAATTTACTTATATACAGGAGGAACAGAAATTCTTTTCAGCAGCATTTCGTTATGATGAGCAGAATTCTCTGCGACAGCATGATTTTGAGTTGATTCTGGCTTTTTATGAAAATCTGATTTGTGAAAAAACTGGCAAATTTCCAGAGGAAAATGTTCTATTTCTTCTGGAAATGTACTGTAACAGTTCTATTTACATGACTGTCAAATGGGTGACAGGGGAGGTGACATGTACGCCGGAAGAGCTTGCAGAAAGACTTGTGGACGGTATGCCGGGGAAACTTGCAGAAGTATTTACAGGTCTTGGAATTCTGAATTGATAAGTGCTAAAATGCTGGAAATAAAGGAAATATGGACTATATATGTTTTCCGTCTAAAAATCATCTGGTGATTTTTACTGAATATAAATATCAAAAATTGGAACAAATCACGAAAGTTACAGAAAACGTTACACATGACGAATTCTGTAACTTTCTTTTTTATTAAAACATTGTTAATATAATAACAACTTGGAAGAAAAAACTGTGAGGAATTGATAAAAAGATACTCACGATCAATGCAGAAAGGGATGTATTTATCATGGCAAACAGAATTAATTTAAATGGAACGTCTTATCACGGAGCAGGAGCAATTGCTGAGATCGCAAATGAAGCAAAAGCACATGCATTCAAAAAAGCTTTTGTATGTTCTGACCCGGATCTGATCAAATTCAATGTTACTTCCAAAGTAACAGATATCTTAGACAAAGAAGGACTTGCTTACGAAATCTACTCTGATATCAAAGCAAACCCGACTATCGAGAACGTACAGCACGGTGTACAGGCTTTCAAAAATTCAGGTGCTGATTACATTATCGCAATCGGCGGCGGATCTTCTATGGATACTTCCAAAGCAATCGGTATCATCATCGCAAACCCGGAATTTGAAGATGTAAGAAGCCTGGAAGGTGTAGCTCCGACAAAGAAACCTTGCGTTCCGATCATTGCCGTTCCGACAACAGCCGGTACTGCAGCAGAAGTTACGATCAACTATGTAGTAACAGATGTAGAAAAGAAACGTAAATTCGTCTGTGTAGACCCACATGATATGCCAATCATCGCTGTTGTAGACCCGGAAATGATGTCTTCTATGCCAAAAGGACTGACCGCTTCAACCGGTATGGATGCATTAACTCATGCGATCGAAGGCTACACCACAAAAGCCGCATGGGAAATGACAGATATGTTCCACTTAAAAGCAATAGAGATTATCTCCAAATCTCTCCGCGGTGCTGTTGAAAACACTAAAGAAGGAAGAGAAGGAATGGCTCTTGGACAGTACATCGCCGGAATGGGCTTCTCAAACGTAGGTCTTGGAATCGCTCACTCAATGGCTCATACCCTTGGAGCAGTCTATGACACACCACACGGTGTTGCATGTGCAATGATGCTTCCAATCGTAATGGAATACAACGCAGACTGCACAGGCGAAAAATACCGTGAAATCGCCCGCGCAATGGGAGTGAAAGATGTTGATAACATGTCTCAGGAAGAATACAGAAAAGCAGCTGTAGACGCAGTCCGCAAACTCTCCGAAGACGTAGGAATCCCATCCAAACTCGAAGCCCTCAAAGAAGAAGATCTCCAGTTCCTCGCAGAATCCGCCCACGCCGACGCCTGCGCACCAGGAAACCCGAAAGACGCTTCCGTAGAAGACCTCAAAGATCTCTTCAGAAAACTGATGTAAAGAACAAAATATACATAGTGTGGTAATAAAGCAAAATAATATTCACATCCTATAAATTGATATTCCACTTGCTTTTCTTACCAACAAAGTAGAAAAAGCAACCCCCACAAATCCCGCCCAAAGTGGAATTTGTGGGGGTGAACTTTTTCTCCCCGTATCTTAGTTGATGCAACCCACTTGAGGTATCAGCGCCCGAATCGCCATACATCTTGTTTGGATGCATTGAGGAAGCTGCTCGCATTCTGCATGGACGTCGGTCCACAATCATAATCCGAAAACTGATAATACAGTGGATTTTTCAAGGTTATTCCTCTGTTCCTTTTCCCAGGAATTCTGTGTCTACAAGATTCCAGATCTCATCCCGTCCCTGCTTTGTCTCTGCTGAGAAAGGAATCACAACAGTTCCCGGAAGCAGCTTCAGTCCGGTCTTAATTGCCTTTACCTGCTTCTGTACCTGACTTCTCTTCAGCTTATCAAGCTTTGTCGCGATAATGATCGGATTGAATCCCTGATCCACGATCCAGTCATACATCATCTTATCATTCGCAGATGGATCATGACGGATATCGATCAGAAGGAAGACGGCTCGCAGCTGTTTAGAGCCATGAAGATAACGCTCGATCAGCTTTCCCCACTGTGCCTTCTCCTGCTCGGAAACCTTTGCATAACCGTATCCCGGAAGGTCCACCAGATACATTTCTTCGTTGATATTGTAAAAGTTGATGGTCTGTGTTTTTCCAGGTTTTGCCGAAGTTCTGGCAAGCGCCTTCCGATTCATCAGTGCATTGATCAGAGAGGATTTACCGACATTGGATTTTCCGGCAAATGCGATCTCTGGCAAGGTGTGATCCGGCAATTTACTTGTAATTCCACAGACTGTTTCCAGATTTACATTCTTAATTACCATCTTTTTTCCTCCGTGTGCGCATAAGTGCGATTTTCAGAACCTCTTCCATCTGCGATACCGGAATAATCTCCAGTCCCTTTGTGATCTCAGAAGAAAGTTCATCCACATCTTTTTTGTTCTCCCTCGGTACAAGTACCGTCCTGATTCCGGCATTCTTTGCCGCCAGGAGCTTCTCTTTCAGTCCTCCGATCGGAAGTATTCTTCCCCGCAGCGTAATCTCACCCGTCATGGCAAGATCGGCACGCACTTTCTTGTCTGTAATTGCAGAGAGCATCGCAGTCGCCATCGTAATACCGGCTGAAGGTCCATCTTTCGGAACTGCCCCTTCCGGAATATGGATATGGATATCATGTTTTTCAAAGAAATCTTCAGCAACCTTATATTTACTGCTGATTGACCGGATATAACTGATTCCTGCCTGCGCAGATTCTTTCATCACATCGCCAAGCTGTCCCGTCAGAATGATCTCACCCTTTCCTGGCATTACATTCACTTCAATCTGCAGGGTATCTCCTCCTACACTGGTCCATGCCAGACCACGGACGATTCCCACCTCATCCTCGGCATTTGCCATCTGATAGGTGTACTTTTCTTTTCCAAGATACTTTTCAATATTCCGCTCTGTTACCTGAACTCTCTTTTTATCATGTTCATAGATCTCTCTGGCAGCCTTCCTGCAGATATTACCGATTTCACGCTCCATCTGACGCACACCGGCTTCCTTGGTGTAGTTCTGCGCAATTTTCCAGATCACGCCCTTACTGATCGTAAGCTGTTCTTTTGTTAGTCCATGTCTTTCCAACTGCTTTGGAATCAGATGTTCTGTCGCAATATGCAGCTTTTCATTCTCCGTATAACTGCTGACCTCAATTACTTCCATACGGTCAAGAAGGGGCCGGGGGATTGTCTGCAGCGAGTTAGCCGTCGTTACAAATGTCACCTCAGACAGATCGACCGGGACTTCCAGATAATGATCACGGAAACGGTTGTTCTGTTCACTGTCCAACACCTCCAGAAGCGCAGAAAAAGTATCTCCCTTATAGTCTGTGCTGACTTTATCAATCTCATCCAGAAGGAGCAGCGGGTTCTTTACCCCGGCGCTCTTAATACCGTTTGCGATCCGTCCCGGCATTGCACCAACATAAGTTTTTCTGTGTCCACGGATTTCAGCCTCATCACGGACACCGCCAAGAGAAATTCTCACATACGGTTTTTTCAGTGCTTTTGCAAGTGATCTTGCAATGGATGTCTTTCCAGTTCCCGGAGGACCTACCAGACACAGGATCGGGCTGTCACCCTTTTTCGTAAGAGCACGTACTGCCAGAAACTCCAGCACACGTTCTTTAACCTCTTCCAGTCCGTAATGTTCTGCTTCCAGAAGCTCTTTCGCATATGCAATGTCTGTAAAATCCTCAGCCCGCTTATTCCATGGCATTTCCAGCATGGTTTCAATATATGTACGGATCACGCCCGCTTCTGCCGGACTCTGCATGGAATTTTTAAATCTGCTGATCTCTTTTTTCAGCTTTTCTTTTACCTCATCCGGTGCATCCAGCGCTTCTGCCTTCTGTGCAAATTCCTCCGCATCGGAAATTGTAGTATCCTCACCAAGCTCTTCTCGGATCAGCTTCAACTGTTCGCGCAGGATATATTCTCTCTGATGCTTATCCACACGCTCTTTCACCTTCATCTGGATCTCATCGCGGATGTTCATGATCTGCATCTCATTGACCAACTTAAAGGAAATAAGCTCATAACGTCTGTCAAAATCAAGTTCTTCCAGGATTTCCTGCAATTCCCGGTAATCCAGAGGCATATTCGCTGCCACCTGATTCACCATCTTTTTCAATTCCGTGATCTCTTTGATCTGGTTTACCATATCTTTTGTGATCTTCGGCATTCTCGCCGCATAATCCAGATACAGATCCCGAAGTCCCCGCGTCATCGCTTCCCGGTTGATCTCGCCTGCAATATCTGGATCACTCTCTTCCGGGATCGTAATATTTGCCCGAAGATACGGATCTGCAAATTCTATTGTATTTAAAACCGCCCGTTCTTCTGCTGAAACAAGCACCCGCAGAATCTGCTTTGGCAGTTTGATGATCTGTTTTACTGTCGCAACTGTTCCCACACGGTAGAGATCTGCTTCTCCCGGATTTTCCACTTCCACATCTTTCTGTGTCAGCAAAAAAATCTTCTGGTCGCTTGCCATCGCTTCCTGAACCGCTTCAATCGAGCGTTCCCGGCTGATGTCAAAATGTGCCACCATCTCCGGCAGAATTGTCATTCCCCGCAGGGCAACCATTGGCAGACTTTCTGTTCTGTTCATATAGTTTTTTCTCCTGTTAAATAAAAATGGATGCTTCTGGCCTTAACCGTCAGCACCCATTTCCATACGTCTGATTTTCTTATGCACTTTCCGGTCTTGCTTCGATCTTTTCTGTACTCGGTGCTTTCTCCCCAAGTACTGCCTCTTTTGTCACAAGACAGTATTTCAGATTCTCATCAGACGGTGCTTTATACATGATATCCATCATTACATTTTCCATGATCGCACGGAGTCCTCTGGCTCCTGTCTTACGCTTCAGGGAAGTCTCAGCAATCGCCTCCAGCGCCTCTTTGTCGAATTCCAGTTCCACATCATCCAGCTCCAGAAGCTTCTGGTACTGTTTTACAATCGCATTCTTTGGTTCCGTCAGAATGCGGATCAGATCTTCCTTATCCAGAAGTTCCAGGGATACAGTTACCGGCACACGTCCTACAAGTTCCGGGATCAGTCCGAACTTCACAAGATCCTGTGGAAGGATCTGCTGCAGAAGCCGGTCGATATCTTCCTCATGACGTTGCGCGATCTGTGCCTCAAATCCAATGGATTTCTTATCTATTCTGTTCTCTATGATCTTATCTATTCCCTCAAACGCTCCACCGCAGATAAATAAAATATTGGTGGTATCAATCTGGATCATCTCCTGCTGCGGATGCTTACGTCCACCCTGTGGCGGTACAGGATCTTCAGAAGTGCCTGCTGAACACCTTCTCCTGATACATCACGGGTAATCGACGGATTTTCAGATTTTCTTGTGATTTTGTCAATCTCATCGATATAAATGATTCCGTGCTCTGCACGTTCAATATCACCATCTGCTGCCTGAATGATCTTAAGAAGAATATTCTCTACATCTTCTCCGACATATCCTGCTTCTGTAAGCGCAGTTGCATCTGCAATTGCAAACGGTACATTCAGAATTTTTGCGAGAGACTGTGCCAGAAAAGTCTTACCGCATCCTGTCGGTCCTACCATCAGAATGTTACTCTTCTGAAGCTCCACGCCCAGATCTTTTTCTGCCATAATACGCTTATAGTGATTATATACCGCAACAGAAAGTACTTTCTTTGCTTCGTCCTGTCCGATCACATAATCATCCAGAAATGCCTTGATTTCTTCCGGTTTCAGAAGATTGATATCATCATATGCATTTTCTTCTTCATAACCAAGTTCATCTTCAATGATCTCAGTACATACATCCACACACTGGTCACAGATAAACACCCCATTTGGTCCGGCGATCATCTTGCGTACCTGACTCTGTGGTTTATTGCAAAAAGAACATCTTACGAT
>ENA-OPVV01000760-OPVV01000760.1-human-gut-metagenome-genome-assembly--contig:-NODE-760-length-27163-cov-9.557179_pt1 | contig 27163 bp, 25 predicted proteins | sample MGYA00241500_ERZ501992 | MGnify/ENA primary metagenome ERZ501992 (study PRJEB25962, sample SAMEA2043052) | human gut metagenome | biome: human gut; feature: human-associated habitat; material: faeces...
GGTGAGGCATCACGGGACGGACAACCCGCACTGCCACATCGTCTTCAACCGGGTGGACTTCGACGGGAAGGTGATTTCCGACAGCAACGATTTCAGGCGCAACGAGAGGGTGACGAAAATGCTCAAGGAGAAGTATTCGCTCACCTATTCCGAAGGCAAACAGGCCGTTAAAACGGAAAAACTGCACGCTTCCGAGAGGGTGAAATACGAGATATACCGTGCGGTCAAGGAAGCTTTGAGGAGTGCAGATACATGGAAGGAATTTCAAAATAGGCTCTTAAAAATGGGCGTGGAAATGGAATTCAAGTACAAGGGAAACACTAATGAAGTGCAGGGAATCCGCTTTATCAAGGACGGTCTGTCATTCAAGGGGAGTGGGATTGACCGCAGTTTCAGCTGGTCAAGGCTGGATGCGGCATTGGACCGTAACCATGTCACGTCCCTGGAAAATGACGTTTCCCGAAAGCAACCGTACCATGAACAAAGTCATGGTCCTGTTATTGATAACCTGGTCGAAGTCACCGGTACGGGTGGCGTGTTCATGCCGTCGGTGGCACCGGTGGAGGACGAGAAAGAGGCGGAACGCCTGCGGAGAAAGAAGAAGCGCAGGAAAGGAAGGGGGTTGTAAACTAGTATGTATAACGAAAAAACTTTGAAAGATGAAAGAGGAAAATTATCTGGAAGGCATCTACGGATGTCTTGAAAGGATCGAGAAGAAAGTGGAGATATTATCATCCGCCCCGGTAGATAAAAATAACGCGGTAACGGGCAGTGAGACCGGAATTGCCATGTTACGGGAAATCAGGGACGGGCTTGAACGGGATTTGAACGGAATCCGGAAATCGTTCAGCCAATATGCCGGAACGCTCCTCGCCGTCAGCAAAAGCATGCAGGACGTGTCCGGCAGGAACCCGTTGCCGGACAGGACCGCTGAAATCCTGGCCGGGATAAGAAAAACCGGGGAGCAGACCTCGGAGGAGATCAAGGCCCTGCTGAAGACAGCCGGTGACAATGCAAAGATCCGCAACGAGCACCGCCATACTGTCAGCATCGAGTCCAAAGGTATACTTTGGACTTTCACCGGGATGTTCGCGATGGTCACAGTTCTGGCAGTCGCCCTCCATGCGGCCAGACAGCCGGACTACGACCGTGCCGACAACGACCTGAAATACCGCTACATCAGGATGAAGGGCGAAGCATCGCCTGAAAATATCTCCGGACTGGAAAATATTTTCGGATTCAACCGTGACAACGGCAAGATAAACCAAATGCGCAAGGATGTGGAAGCCTACGAGGAAGCGGTACACGAGCGGGCCGCCCTTATCGAGCAGGCACGGTTAAAGGAGCGTGCGGCAAGGGGGCTGGGAAACAAGGCCGACTCTATCAGAGGCAGAAATTCAAAAAGGCGGAGATGATATGGCAAGGGTGAAAGTCAAATTCCGATCGTCGGCAGCCGATGGCTGACAAGGAACGGTATTTTACCGGATGGTACATAACCGCATGGCTCGCCAGCAAAAGACGGGCTACCACCTTTTGATAATTTTGCATTCTGTATAATTTTAAATCAGAGAGTTTATGGCTACAGTAAAAATTAAATTCAGACCTTCTTCTGTGGACGGCAGAGAGGGTACGGTTTATTATCAAGTGATTCACGGACGTGTGGCAAGGCAGATCAACACCTCTTGCAAGCTGTTTCCTGCCGAATGGAGCAAGCGGCATTCCCGGATTGTCATCGCGTCATCCGATGAGGACAGACGACAATATCTATTGCTATTGGATAAAAAAATAGCGGAAGATACCGACCGTCTGGAGAATGTCATCACAGCTCTGGAACGGAAGGGAGGTACTTTCACCGCCGATGATGTAACCTCTGCCTTTTACGATGGACATTGCGGGCTGTCTTTTTCCGTATTTATGCGGGAGGTCACCAACGGTCTGAAACGCCTGGGCAAGATACGGACAAGCGAGACCTACACCTCTACCCTTAACAGTTTCATGCGTTTCATGGAGGGAAAGGACATACCGCCCTGTGATATGGATTCCGACCTGATGATCGCATACGAGGCGTGGCTGAAATCAGGCGGGGTTTCCATGAATACCATCTCTTTTTACATGCGCAACCTGCGGGCGGTATATAACCGTGCCGTGGAGAAAGAACTCGTTATCCAGCGTTTCCCCTTCAGACATGTCTATACGGGAGTCGAGAGAACGACGAAGCGGGCCGTTCCCCTGCGTGCGATAAAACAGCTCATGACATTGGACCTGTCACTTCATCCGGCCAAGAGGTTTGCAAGGGACATGCTGCTTCTCAGTTTTTACACAAGGGGGATGTCCATGATCGATATGGTGTTTCTGAAAAAGAAGGATCTCAACAACGGCATCCTCTCATACCGGCGGAAAAAAACCGGTCAACAACTTTTTGTAAAATGGGAGCCGTGCATGCAGGAGATCGTGGACCGTTACAATATTCCCGGCTCCCCGTACCTTCTTCCCATTATCGCCAGGCCGGGTATGGACGAGAGAAAGCAATATATCAACGCATCCCATCGTATCAACAGATATTTGAAAGCTATCGGAAAAGAACTGGGCTTGTCCGTCCCCCTGACCCATTACGTCGCCCGTCATTCCTGGGCCAGTGCGGCCCGGAGTAAGAATATTCCGATTTCCGTAATCAGCGAAGGTATGGGACATGATTCGGAAAACACAACGAGGATCTATCTGACCACATTGGACACTGCCACCATTGATAAGGCGAACAGATTGATTTTAAATTCCTTATGCAGGGAATAACAAACATATCGAGCGGACAGACGCTTTCTTTTCGAGAGAAGTGAAAAAAGAATTTCCTGAATAAGGAATACTTGTTCAAGGAATAATCTTGGATGTAAGAATATTCAGGGATGATAAAATGTTAAGCAAAAATTATGATCTCTTCGTAAGAGATGAATAACCGGATGCAAAATTACGAAAAATATTGAGAATAACCACAAAATGAGTAAAAAAATAACAATGGGACACGAGCCGATCCTTAAAACCGCAAAACGGATTGTTGAGCGAACTGCTTTTTAGAAGAAGGCAAAGTATTTATTATCAGACTGTTTTATTCATATATGTCGCATTGTTCATCTCTTACGAAGAGAAGTGCAACAGAAGCAGGTGCAAACGCACCTGAAAATCCGCCAGATATAATGGCAAACAGACGCAGATTTCTGATCGGGAATGAAGCAATGGAACAAGAACAGGGAGAAATCCCGAACTTTTACGAACTGTATTTATAACTGCCTGATTGATAGAAATATTCACAATCTTGCAGGATTGATAAATATGTCCTGAAGCGAAATGGCGGCATTTACAAGGATCGAAAAAGGAATGAGGTGGTACGTAATGCGCGACTTGAAAAGGGCAAACGCCAAAGTACCCGCTTATAAGCTGTTGGAAGGAATGAAGATGGAGGTTTTCGTTCCTATGAAATGGCACTTGGTCACCCGCAAGGGAATGCGTATCCGTGAGGAAGTGCCCTTCATACAGGACTTGCTCTTCGTGCATGAAACACAAAACAACCTTGACACCGTCGTGGAAAAGACACCTACCCTCCAATATCGCTGGCTGCGTGGCACGTGGCGCGAGCCGATGACGGTGGCTGATAGGGACATGGAGCATTTCATCCGTGCCGTGAACGTCACTGAATCCCCCAAGTATTACCTGCCGGAAGAGATTATCCCAGCCATGTACGGGCGTAAGATCCGCATCGAGGGCGGACCGCTCAGCGGATACGAGGGGAGCCTGCTCACGACACGGGGCTCCAAAGTCAAACGCCTGCTCGTCGAACTGGAGGGATTTCTTGCCGTAGGAGTGGAGGTTGCTCCTGAGTATATACAACTTATCTGACAGAACTGCCTGTGGCTTTCATTTCCAATCTTTCCGCTCCTTCTTTATTTGAAACGGTCGATTTTATTCAGGCAGCCGTATGTTGATAGTTAAAACCAATTGGATTTGATAATGTTTTTTGTGAAATATTTACTTATTTAATATAGTGTATTATACAGTAATTTAATACTGACAGAAAAGTGTGGAAACGGCATTGACTTTTTGAGCACTCTTTGAAACTTGCAAAATGTAGGACTTAACGTGGAGGAATATGTCTCAACTACAATGAAGCAGCTGATGTCCGGCAACAAGGAATATGACGCTCACTTGTTATTTCCATGATTGTTGACGCATAATCTTACTAAAATTAACATCAATGACATATCTTCCTAAATTTAAATAAGACAGAGTAATTTGAGCAATTATAATTTATATAATTTACAAGAAATAATACATACAATGACCATAGCAGTAGACTTTGACGGTACTATTGTTGAGCACAAGTATCCGGCAATCGGCAGGGAGTTGCCGTTTGCCATTGAGACATTGAAAAAATTGCGTGACGAACATCACAGGTTGATTCTATGGACAGTGCGTGAAGGGCGTCTGCTTGACGAAGCTCTTGCCTTTTGCCGTGATCGCGGTCTTGAATTTTATGCCGTGAACCGCGACTATCCGGAGGAGGAGAAAGGGCGTAACAATCATTACTCACGCAAGCTCAAAGCCGATCTTTTTATAGATGACCGCAACTTGGGAGGACTTCCCGATTGGGGTACTATTTATGGAATGATTCATGACGGAACCACTTTTTCGGATTTGATACGTAATGCCGGTGAATCTCCTGTTTCGGAGAATCACGGCAGAGGTCTTTTCTCGCGCCTGTTTGGCAGATGATTGAATAATAAATGAAAAAACTGATATGAAGACTTTAAAGAAACTATTATTGTTTGTTGTGGCATCCGCCTTGTTGGCAGGCTGCACCTCCTATAAAAATGTACCTTACATGCAGAATCCCGAGGTAGTGAACAGTTACAGGGAAGATCTTCCCCTTTATGATGCAAAGATTATGCCGAAAGATTTGCTGAGTATAACTGTGAACACGAGTGATCCTCAGGCTGCCGCTCCTTTTAACCTGACGGTACAGACTCCTCTGAATGCAGCCCTGACCAATATTAATACTACCACACAACCCACTCTCCAGCAATACCTGGTAAATAACAAGGGTGAGATAGATTTCCCCGTTATCGGTCGTCTGAAGGTAGGCGGCCTTACGAAAAACGAGGCGGAAGATTTGATCCGTGAGCAATTGCAGCCCTATCTGAAAGAGAGTCCTATCGTTACAGTCCGTATGGCAAATTACAAAATTTCGGTATTGGGAGAGGTGAACCGTCCGGGTACTTTTACCGTAGGAAATGAAAAGGTAAATATCCTTGAAGCCCTTGCCATGGCGGGAGATATGACTGTTTATGGCGTCCGTGACAATGTGAAACTGATTCGTGAAGATGCAAAAGGCAAGCGTGAGATTATCAATTTGAATCTTAATAATGCAGAGCTGGTTGTATCTCCCTATTACTACCTGCGCCAGAACGATATCATCTATGTAACGCCCAATAAGACAAAAGCCAAGAACTCGGACATTGGCAGCAGCACCAGCATGTGGATCAGTGCTACATCCATTTTGGTATCTCTTGCAAGCCTTCTGGCAACCATCCTGAAATAAAACTCATAAATATAATTGTTGATTACAAACTGTTGATATGACTGACGAACAGAAGAACACCCCTTCGGGTACCGAGCAACGTGAGGAGAACGTTGATCTTTATGCCTTGTTTTTTAAATACTTTGCCTATTGGCCGTGGTTTGTAGCCAGTGTGCTGGTTTGTATTATATCTGCTTTCATCTATCTCCGTTATCAAGCTCCTGTCTATAATGTTGATGCGGCCGTACTCATCAAAGAAGGTGACAAGAAAGGTGGAAGCAGTAATAATCCTATGGGAGCCCTTCAGGATCTGGGTATGTTCTCCATGACTAACAATTTTGACAATGAGGTGGAAATCCTGAAGTCAAGAACCTTGATTAAAAAGGTGGTGAATCATTTGAATTTGTATATTTCAGTGGCCGAGGAACGTATGTTCGGCTATAACACTCCTTTATATAAGTCCACCCCGGTAAAAGTTTATATGACTCCTGAAGAGGCAGACAATCTGGAAGAAGGAGCCAAGCTTCATCTAAAATACGCCATGAATGGAAAATTGGATGTAAAAGTGGAATATATGTTTGACGAGGAGAAGCAGGAGACTGAGGTAAGTTTTGACAGTATTCCGGCTGTTTTCCCCACTCCAGTAGGAGTTTTCAGTTTTACAAAGAACGACTCGGTCCCACCTTTGGAAGAAGATATGAATCTGGTGGCATACGTTAATTCTCCTACAGATGTGACGGAAAGTTATGTAGAGAATTTGTCAGTGGAACCCACTTCGAAGACTACCACAATTGCTGCCATCAGCTTGCAGAATACGGTAAAGCAGCGCGGTATCGATTTCATCAATTGTTTGGTTGACTTTTATAATCTGGACGCGAATGACGAGAAGAATGAAGTGGCTCAAAAATCCGCAGAGTTTATAGACGAGCGTATTGGCATTATCAATCGGGAGTTAGGTACTGCCGAAACGGAACTTGCCGATTTCAAGCAACGCTCCGGATTGACCGATTTGACCAGCGATGCCCGTCTGGCTTTGGAAGAGAGTTCGAAATATGAACAGCAGCTGACCGAGAATGCCACCCAGTTGAGACTGGTGGAGTCCTTGCGTAACTATGTGAACAATCCGAAGAATGCAAACGAGGTGATTCCCGCCAATGTAGGGTTGCAGGACCAGAATTTGGGTTCTATCATCAACCAATATAACACGATGCTGATCGAACGCAAGCGTTTGCTCCGTACCTCTTCCGAAAACAATCCTGCGGTAATCAATATCAATACGGGCATCGAGTCCATGCGGCACAATGTGCAGACTACCGTGAACAGTGTACTGAGAGGGTTGCAGATAGCGCAGTCCAATCTTGAACGTCAGGCACGGAAGTTTGAAGGCAGGATCAGCAGTGCGCCGCAGCAGGAGAAAGAATTTCTTACTATTTCCCGCCAGCAGGAAATCAAGGCGACCCTTTACATTATGTTGCTTCAGAAGCGTGAGGAAAACGCAATAACCCTGGCATCCACTGCTAATAACGGACGTATCATCAAAGCTGCTCTTCCTAGTAAAAAGCCGGTTTCTCCTAAGAAGATGGTTGTTATGCTGACTGCTCTTGTATTGGGTATGGGTATTCCTGTAGGTTTCATTTATTTGAAGGATTTATTAAAATATAAGATAGAGAATGCCGAGGATGTGGAGAAGATAACGGATGTTCCTATTTTGGGTGAGCTTCCTTTAAGTAAGAAGCCCGAAAAAGGTGCCATTGTGGTTCAGGAGAATCAGAATGGTATGATGGAGGAGGCTTTTCGTGGTCTGCGTACCAATATGTTGTTCATGCTTGGTGCCAGTCAGAAAGTGGTGCTTTTTACATCCACACAGCCGGGTGAAGGCAAGTCTTTTATTGCTGGAAATACGGCAGTCAGTCTGGCCTATATGGGTAAGAAAGTTGTTATTGTGGGTTTGGATATCCGCAAGCCGGGGCTGAATAAGGTCTTTAATCTGTCCCATCGCACGGAAGGTATTACCAATTATCTGGCTGACCCCGAGCATACCAATCTTTTTGATATGATACAACATTCGGATGTAAGTCCTAATCTTGATATTCTTCCGGGTGGTCCTATTCCTCCCAATCCTACAGAGTTGATGGCGCGTACGGTGCTGGAAGATGCAATAGAGAAATTGAAAGAGCGTTACGATTACATTATTCTTGATACGGCTCCTATTGCTATTGTGACCGATACTGCTATTGCCAGTCGTGTGGCTGATATGTGCGTGTATGTGTGTCGTGCAGATGTAACTCCGAAGTTGGGGTATCAGTATATTAATGTGCTGCGGGATCAGAAGAAATTCGATAAATTGGCTACGGTTATTAATAGCATTGATTTGAATTCAAGAAAGTATGGCTATGGGTATGGTCATAAGTATGGGTATGGTTATGGTTACGGAATGGAAAAATAACAGGAGATCACACCTACCATGAAAGACAAATTAGCATCCTAAACCACTTGATCGAGACCTTTGTGATTGTCACCGAAACCTTTCTTTACGGTCTGCTATTCCTACTTTTCAGCAAGCTGTCCAATAAGATGCAGTGGGATAGCCTGCTGGTTGGTGGAACCTAAACACTCAATATCTTTTTATGAAAGATAAAATCCAGCCCCAATCTTTACACTACCGAACAAAAATAAGAAGCAGTATGGCAAGTAGTGAAGATTTCCAGCAAGCTTTAGAACTCTATCTGGAAACAGGTGTTCCAAAGGGTATTTCGATAGTTAGTTTTTGTCAGCCACGGTATTGTATATTCCCATTTTAAGCGTTGGTATAAGAGCCGTAGCAAGGACTCTGCAGATATCACACAGGTGCGTATTGTCGATCATGATGTTCAATCGGTTCTCCTTTCCGATCCTTCAACTTCTGCTTCTACCGATCCCGCTTCGGGTTAGAAATCTTCCCGATTGCGTTTTAATTTGTCAATACGTACCAGCAAGAGGTTGTCAGTCCAGCAGAACAATCTCACGTATTCTCAACTACTCACGAAAGGTTGAATATACTGAAATTCAGCAAAATACGAAAATATTTTTGTATAACAATTTATCATTAATGAGTTCGTGTGATGTTAAATAAATTAATGGATATTATACGGATAATCATTAAGTTAATAACGTCTGATTCAGTTATGTATGATACGATTATGACGCCAAGAGTGCTAAACAATATGTTCACTCACCTATTAATTTTGATATAAATAGGTCAAAATCGAGCACTTTTTAAATCGGGCTTTTCAAACAAATGCCGGAGGATGTATTCGAAAATGTATTCAAAAAAGAAACCGATTGCTTTTACTTGGTGGAAGCGTCAAAGTATGAGGTTAAAGTCAAGTTGGCTAAATTGAAAAAAAACAATAAAAGGCGAAAATGATTAGTGTAAAAAAGCTGATTTTCAAAAGTGAAAGTTTTTTTATATACTCGTATAGTATATTTTTCAGATATGGTTTTATGTTTAAAGTGAAAAATCATATTTCCTCTCTTTATAGCACTTGGATTGGCTTTCATTTCAAGAATAGGCCAGTGAAACTCTTTTCGGCAGGAAATTTTACGATAAGAGGATTTGAGTATATTGAAATGGGAGACTATTGTAATTGGGGAAAATGCTGTGTGCTTACAGCATGGGAGAAGTACGGCACAGATAAATTCAAACCATGTGTGATAATAGGGAGCAATTGCAACTTCGGGGAATATAATCATATTACTTCCATAAATAAAATCATTATAGGAAACGGATGTTTGACCGGACGTTGGGTAACAATAACAGATAACGCACATGGAACATCTGATTATGAGTCTTTGCAAATAAATCCTATGCAAAGGAGATTGTATTCTAAAGCTCCGGTTATTATTGGGAATAATGTCTGGATTGGTGATAAAGCAACAATTTTGCCGGGGGTGAAAATTGGAGACGGATGTATTATTGCTGCAAATACAGTAGTGACAAAAGATGTACCGCCCTATTCTGTTGTTGCAGGAAATCCAGGTGTTATTTTAAAAACTTTATGTTGAGATGGCAAAATCGCTAAAAGCAAACTATTTATTTAATTTGGCCAATACCATATCAGGATTACTGTTTCCTCTGATTACTTTTCCTTATGCATCACGTATTTTGTTGGCTGATGGAATCGGACAAATAAATTTTTTCCAATCCATTATCCAATACATTACGTTGCTTACGTGCTTGGGAATACCTATGTATGCCATAAGGGAGGTGGCCAAAATACGAGAGAACATAGAAGAAAGAAATAAGGTAACCGTAGAAATCTTATTGTTACATGCTTCGTTAACAGTCGTTGGTTATATCATTATGATTCTTTTGGTTGCAACTGTAACCAAAATTCAAGTAGACATACTCTTGTTTTTACTATTAAGTACAACCATATTCTTTACAGCCATAGGATGTGAATGGTTCTACCAAGGAGTTGAAGATTTCAAATACATAACCATCCGCGGATTAATTGTAAAAACAATTTCCGTCATACTCCTTTTTCTTTTAGTAAAAACTAAAGAGGATATCATGTGGTATGCAGCCTATTCTGTTTTCGGAGTTTTAGGAGGTAATGTCTTTAATTTTGTCAGGTTAAGGAAATACATATCTATTAAAACATTACCTTTTAGAGAACTTCATCCTCTACGGCATTTGTTGCCAGCACTGCATGTCTTTGTCCTTAACTTGGTTATCAGCATTTATGTTCAACTCAATACCGTCATGTTGGGTTTTATGGCAGATACGACTGCAGTCGGTCTATTTACAGCTGCATCAAAACTTTCCCACATGGTTTTAGGAATTGTAGGGGCATTGGGTACTGCCATGCTCCCCCGGCTTTCTAACTTAATTACTACAGGACAAAAGGAAGAGTTCAATAGATTGGCTCAGAAATCCATGCAGTTTGTCATTGCCATAACACTTCCAATGACAGTCGGAATAATAATGACTTCTTCCTATCTGATTCCGCTTTTTTGTGGTGATACATATACTCCAGCCATTCTGACATTACAAGTTATATCCCCTATCATTTTGGCCATCGGTATAAGCAACATTATGGGAATTCAAATCTTATATCCGCAAGGACAAGAGAATAAGGTCATTATCAGCACGGCACTGGGAGCAATCGCCAATTTCTTTTTGAACGTATGGCTGATTCCCCAACTTGCTCAAGATGGAGCTGCCATTGCCACCGTTATAGCTGAAATAGCCGTAACAGTAAGCATGGTTTATATTGGAAGAACATACATTCCAATAAAATGGAGAAACAGAAGCTATATTCACTATCTCATAGGAAGTTTTTTAATGGGAATTGGTATCTGGATTTGGAAATATCAAAGTCCTTTTCGGTCCGACATCGTTAATTTGGCAATTGTTTGTGGAATAGGAATATCCATATATCTGTTTTATCTGATTCTCATAAAGGATTCATTCTGTACAGAACTGGAATCAATCATCTGCAAACGTTTTAAATCCAATTCATGAATAAAGTCTATGATTATTTAGTTGTCGGTTCCGGTCTGTACGGAGCTACCTTTGCTCATTTTGCAAAAAAGCAGGGAAAGAGTTGCTTGGTAATAGACAAACGTCCTCATCTGGGCGGTAACGTCTATTGTGAAAATATTGAAGGAATCAATGTGCATAAATACGGTGCACACATCTTCCATACGAACAACAAGGAAGTGTGGGATTTCGTGAACTCTATCGTGGAGTTCAACCGCTATACCAACTGTCCGATTGCCAATTATCAAGGAAAGCTTTACAACCTTCCTTTCAATATGAACACCTTCTATCAGATGTGGGGAGTAACCACTCCGGCAGAAGCACAAGCAAAGATTGAAGAACAAAAGGCGGAAGTTGTTACCATGTTGAATGGCAGAGAGACGAAAAACTTAGAGGAACAGGCATTGACCTTAGTTGGCAAGGACATTTATGAAAAGTTGATAAAAGGATATACGGAAAAGCAATGGGGAAGAAAATGTACCGAACTTCCGGCTTTTATCATCAAGCGTCTTCCGATCAGATTGGTTTTTGACAACAATTATTTCAACGACAAATATCAGGGTATTCCTATCGGCGGATATAACAAGCTGATAGAGGGATTATTAGAAGGTGTTGAAACAAAAATCGGAACAAATTTTTTTGAGAATAGGGTTTATTGGGAAAGCATTGCCGAAAAGATTGTATTTACCGGCAAGATTGACGAGTTCTATAATTATCAATTCGGAAAATTGAAATATCGTACCGTTAGATTTGAAGAAGAAATCCATGACACTCCTAACTATCAGGGTAATGCGGTTATCAACTATACGGAAAGAAATATTCCTTATACGCGCATCATCGAGCACAAGCATTTCGAAATGTTCGGTGCAGAGATAGAGAAAACTCTAAAAACAGTCATCAGCAAGGAATACTCTATGGAATGGAAAGAAGGTATGGAACCTTACTATCCAATAAATGATGAACGAAACAATACTTTGTACCAACAATACAAAGTTTTAGCGGATAAAGAAACAAATATTATTTTCGGTGGCAGGTTGGCAGAATATAAATATTACGACATGGCACCTATTATTGAACAAGTATTAAAATCCTTTTGATAAAATGGAGCAGAATAAAGTGAAGATTTTGGTTGCATGTCACAAGCCTGACACGGTATATTCGGATGATGTTTATGTCCCTGTTCATGTAGGGCGGGCACTTTCAAAGAATACATCCGAAATGTCTCACATGATAGGCGATGACACCGGTGATAATATAAGTCCTAAAAATCCGTTTTACTGCGAACTGACAGCACAATATTGGGCTTGGAAAAATTTGAAAGCGGAATATGTTGGGTTGTGTCATTATCGTAGGTATTTTCGAGAGAAAATAACGGCTCAGAATATTGATCGGATAATGGAGAACGCAGATTTTCTCTTGGCTTCTCATGTTACATTTGAAACTTCTGTTTGCAGATGGTTGACAAACGCATTGATAGAAGAAGATATCTATATCTTTGCCCATTACTTCAAAAAGCTGTATCCTGATTTTTCCGACACATTTGATTCCTATTTTTACCAAGGAAACGTAATAAACCCTTGTAATATGTTTGTTTGCCGTAAAGAATTGTTCGATAAGTTTGCCGAATGGCAATTTGATTTTCTTTTCAAATTGGAGAAGGTGATTAAATTTTCGGAATATACACGCCTTAAACGCATTATGGGATATTATGGGGAAAATATGTTGCGATTATATTGCCTGATACACCATTTAAAGATAAAAGAACTTCCTATTGTATCTATGGTGGGTGACAAGAAGCCAATATTCAAACATTCGTATTTGAGGGAATTCCGAACAGGTTTGAAATTCAAATGGAACAATCGACACGGTATGAAATGGAACGAAGCAGTTATTACCGGGTTGCGAATCGATGAAGTGTTAAATAAGGACATTCACTAATCTCAGTAATGTATTCCAGATAAACATGACAGAATTATTGTTTATATCATTATTAGCCTTGGCGGCATTAACATTAAAGCTGTTCAAGGATATTACGAGTCCTACGCTGATTTTCTTGTCCGGATTTGTTGTGAGTTCCTTTATGGCACTTTTATACAAGGACGAATGGTCATTGGAACTTCATTCAAAGACATATATTATTCTGGTTTTAGGTGGATTGGTCTTTATGTTGACAGAATGTATATATCGCAAGAAGCACCGATTTTCGCTTTTCCCAGTTAAAGATATGGATGGAATGATTTTACCTATTTCAAACGTAAAACTATTTGTCATATTCGCATTTCAGATTGTGGCATATCTGTTGATTGCCAGAGCTAAGATGTCTGTTGTTTCATTTGAAGCAAATGTAGCAGAGGCCGTCGGGTATATTAATGAGCAAATCAAGCTGGATGGTGAAACTTTTGCATTGCCATGGTATATTAATGTCTTGAATGGCTTTTGCCGGTCTTTAGGTTTTCTGTTTTCCGTTCTGTTTCCATTGTATTCGGTCGCCTCTGTATCATTAAAAACAAAATGGCTCGTGGGACTGAATATGTTGCTTGCCATATTAGGATCGTTTCTTTCAGGTGGCAGAATGGGTAGTTTTATATACATTATTTCCATCGTTATTTTTTATCTGATATTCCATCAGGCCAAATTGAAAAAAAGGGAATCCTTGTCGCGTAAAGCAATCTATATAATAGGCGGAATATTCTTGTTCTCGTTTGCTTTCAATGAATTAGGCTACCTCATAGGACGAGGACAAGACAATGACAGAACCGATAAGGTGTTTTCTGCATCATACGTTTTTGCCATGTATTGTGGAGCGGAGATAAAGAATTTGGATGATTTTGTCGCTTTTCCGGAAAGGTTCAGGCACCGGCCCAATGACTTTTTTGCAGAAAAAACATTGGGAGTAATGTATGAAGACTTAGGTAAAAGATTTGGAGATGCAAAAAAAAGAACATCGAATCTGGATTTTAATTCGGTAAACGGTTATCCCTTAGGTAATGTTTATACCACTTATTATCCGTTTTTGTTGGATTTCAAATACGGTGGATTGATGTTGGTAATATTGGCTTCGCTAATAATCAATGTGCTATATAAGCGGATACATAATGTTTTTAAACGCAATAGAATTAATATAAATTTAAGTTTCTTGTTTTTTTCCTATTTCATAGGACGAGTCTTTTTAATGTTCTTCTCAAATAATTTCTATGAAGGGATTGCTATAGAAGGGATAATCAGAATTATCATTTTTTGGTATGTCTCTGTATCATTTTTATTTGGCATTTCTTATAAGAAGTTTTTAAGTTAGAGTTTTTGATATGAAAAATTGTTATTTTACGATTTGTGCCCGAAATTATCTGGCACAGGCTTTGACGCTAAGAGATTCATTAAGACAACATATTAATGAAGAAGTGAGAATCTATGTAATAGATTTGAGTGAAGATATAGATTGTAGTGTAAATGAAAGTATATATGATGTCACAGAAAGTTTGTTGCCCGATTACCATCAGCTGGCAATGAAATATGATGTCACAGAATATTCCACTTCTATAAAACCTTATTGCTTTAGCAAACTATTTGAAGAAGGGTATGATAAGGTAATATACTTAGATCCGGATATGTATATATATGGTACTTTAGATTATATAACGGAGAATCTAAATAAATATAGTATTGTATTAACGCCTCACTTTTGTAATATACAAATTAACTCGAATACAGCTGGTTATGATAAAAATCTCTTATGTGATGGAATATATAATTTGGGATTTGTTGCGATAAAAAATGACGATATAGGTAGAAACATTGTTGAATGGTGGAAGAATCGTTTAAGTGATTTTTGTTTTAATGAAAAAAGTGAAGGGTTATTTACCGACCAGAAATGGATGATATATATTCCAATGTTTTATCCAAACGCATCATTAATTTCACATCACATGGGTGTCAATGTGGCTGTTTGGAATTTACATGAACGTTCTTTAATTGTAGAAAATGGGAAATACGTTATAATTGATAAAAGAACAAAAGAAAAATTCCCACTTTTAATATTTCATTATTCGGGATTTAATCCGATGAATAGAATGCAGTTAACACGAAGGAGACCTGAATATAACATTAATGATTATCCGGACTTTAAAAAACTGATTGACGATTATGCGGATAAAATTATTGAGAATAATTACCATAAATATTCATCCCTAAATTATTTATATAACAACTTTGAAAATAATGTTCCTATATATCCTATTCACCGGCGTATTTATAGAGTTTACGTAAAAAATTGTAAAATAATTGAAAATCCATTTAAAATTTCTTCTGCATTTTATAAACTACTATGCAATGAAAATTTGATATACAAGGGTGGAAATTCTTCTGCAAAATCTTACGACGAGAACGAAAAGAAAAAGGGTAAGGGAATTGAGATTAAATTAATACAGCCTATTTTAAGAATCGCATTGAAAATTATCGGAGTGAAAAAATACTCCATGCTTGTCCGATTCTCGGAATTATTGGGTAGAAAGGAATATCATTATTTCCTCATCAACAGAAAACGAAAATAAAAAAGCATGCTTAATTTATGAAAATAGCAATCATAAAACCCACAGAAACCATTTCTCCCACGAATGGAGTTAAGGTACAGTGTGAAATGTGGAAGAGAGGATTGGAAGAGTGCGGACATGAGGTAACTCTCATATCGGATTGGAGCAGTCAGAATTGGAAGGAATTCGATTGCATCTTGTTTGTACAATTTGGTGGGATTCTTAGAGGATTGGCCAATGCCTTATATTGCATCAATCCCAATCTTGCCATAGCACCTATCATAGATACGAATTTTTCCAATCTGCAATTTAAATTGTTGTGCAAATATTATGGTTCTTGTCGATTAAAGCTAAGCAATATCTTCCACGATTTTTACAAGGTGCGCAATATGTTCAAGCTCTATCTGGTGCGCTCGAAGTATGAGAAGTTATACGTAACGCGGTCGTTGGGCATTCCGGAGGAAAGGGTGAAGATTGTCCCTCTGCCTTACAGGGTGGAGCCACCCACAGTGATACCCGAAAAGGAGAACTTTTGCTTTCATGCCAGTCTGCTGGCAGACAAGCGGAAGAATGTGGAGAGACTCATCTGTGCCGCACAGAAATATAAGTTCAAGCTGGTGTTGGCTGGAAACTTGCGCACCGATGCTGAACGGCAATGGCTGCACGGCATGATAGACGACTATGACAACATCTCCTACATTGGCAGGGTAAGCGATGAGGTGTTGTTTAACCATTACCGTCGTGCAAAGGTCTTTGCCCTGCCCAGCATCAACGAGGGAGTGGGCATGGTGGCACTCGAAGCCTCCACATACGGATGTGAGATAGTAATTACCAACCTCGGTGCGCCAAAGGAATATTACGACGGTCTGGCCTATCTCGTAAATCCTTACAGTGTAGATAGCATCGGAAAGGCAATCTGCAAAGCTCTCTCCGAAGAAGAAAACAAACAGCCACGCCTGAGAGAGCATATCATAAACAATTATGACAGGAGCAGGTGTAACCAGTTGCTCAATGAGGCATTAAGAAATACAATGAAGTAGAAATGTATATATGACCAAGAAGAGAAAAATAACCGTTATTACGCTTCAAAATATCAGGAATTATGGCTCAGCATTACAGGCGTTTGCCACTCAGGCTATATTCACTAAGTTGGGGCTTGAGTCGGATTTCATCAATTATTTGAGGGAGGACATCAGTTCGCCTACGAATAGAGTGGAGAGGTGGACGGAAGGGATGTCGACAGCAAAAAAGTGGGCTTATGCCTTGATGCTGTATCCAACGTTCTGGCTTCAGAACTACCGATTCAGGAAATTCATAAAGCAGTATCTGAAGGTTATTCCGCAACCGTGTACAAGGGTGGAGGATTTCGAGAAACTCAAACTTAACTCAGACATCTATTGTACGGGTAGCGACCAGACTTGGAACAGTGGCTGGAACAACGGTTTGCTGCCTCCGCTGTTTCTGAGTTTTGTGCCCGACGGTATCAAAAAGATAGCCTATTCGGCCAGCTTCGGGAAAGCGAAGTTGGATGAGTGGGAGAAGGAAGAAACAAAGAGATTGCTGCAACGCTATTCGGCTATCTCCGTAAGAGAAAGTACGGGTGTTTCCATCATTGACGATTTGGGTATAGGAAATGCAGTGCACGTACTTGACCCTACGCTGCAACTGGATAAGACTTTTTGGGGGAAATATGCAGGAACAGGAAAATCCGAAGAGAAATATGTCCTGGTCTATCAGTTGAATACCAATAGTCAATTTGACCGCTATGCCAAAGAATATGCACGCAGAAAGGGGTTGAAGTTGGTGCGTCTCTGCACGCGCATAGACCAATGCTCGAAGTGCGGAAAGGCGGTAATCGTTCCCGATGTGTTTGACTTTGTTTCGCTTATCTACCATGCCGACACGGTGATAACGGATTCTTTTCATGCCACGGCGTTCAGCATCAACATGAATACGGATGTCATCTCCATCTATCCCAATGAATTTGGCGGACGATTGGAAAGCATACTGAAATTGGTCGGATTGGAGAACAGACACCTGACATCTTACGATGACTTCTCTTTTGTCGATGCTGAAAAGATTGACTTTGTCCCCGTCAATGCCATTCTTGAACGTGAGCGTGAAATAGGTTGGAACTTTTTAAGAAATGCTATAGCGGATTGATGAACATGATTACGGAAAAATGTACGGGATGTCGTGCCTGTGAGCAGCTTTGTCCAAAGAAGTGCATCTCTTTGCAAGCCGACGATGAAGGTTTCCTGCAGACTGTGATAGAAGAAACGGAATGTGTACATTGCGGACTGTGTGAGAGGATATGTCCGCAAAATCATCTTCCCGAAAAGTCTGCCCCACTGCGGGTAGTGGCAGCGAGGTATAAGGATGACGAGGTGTTGAAGCGGAGTGCGTCCGGTGGAGTCTTTGCAGGAGTGGCTAGGCGTGTCATTCGCAGGGGAGGTGTGGTTTTCGGTGTTACCTACGATGAAAACTGGAGGGCCGGACACAAGGCTTGCCACACATTGGAGGAACTGAGTGAACAGCAAAGTTCCAAGTATGTGCAGGCGGATACGGGAGACACTTATGCCCAAGTAAAGGAACTCTTGGAGGAGGGAAAGACTGTGCTGTATAGCGGCACGGGTTGCCAGATTGGCGGACTGCGTGCCTTCTTGCGTAAGGAATATGCGAACTTAATTACCATGGACTTGATTTGTCATGGAGTGTCAAGCCCCTTGCTGTTTCGGAAATACATCGGATGGTTGGGCGGCAAGATGAATGGAAAGGTGCTGGCCTACAACTTCAGAGACAAATCCGAAGGATGGGGATTAGGATATAAGACTAAGACTAAGACTAAGACTAAGACTCTTCCCTCTACCCTTGATCCTTATTATTATAATTTTCTGAAAGGAAGCAATTACAGGGAGTGTTGCTATGACTGTCGCTACTGCACCAAAGAGCGCATCAGCGACATGACGATAGGCGACTATTGGGGGATAGAGAAGGAACATCCAAAATTTTATTCCACGAAAGGAGTCTCTGTGGTATTGCTGAATACCCGAAAAGGAACAGACTGCTTTTCCGAGTGTGAGGGCGATTTCCTTGTCTGCGAAAGCGAGTTTGAAAAGGCTGTAAGAAAAAACCACAACCTGATAAGACCCACGCAAAGAACCGAGCAGCGTGACAGTATTTACGCCCGTATGGATGCGCCAGATTACTTCGACACGGTATTGGCTCCTCCCCGCAATTTGAAAAACAGTATAAAAGGACTCCTCCCCATGGAAGTAAAACTTATATTAAAGAAAATTAAACAAAGATTTCTATAATGAACCAACCTCTGATTTCGATTATCATCCCCTGCTACAATGTGGAGGAATATCTGCCCAAGTGCATCAATAGCATTATCAACCAGACTTATAGGAATCTTGAGATTATCCTTGTGGATGACGGCTCACCTGATAGCTGCGGACAGATTTGCGATGAGTATGCGGCTAAGGATGCTCGGATAAAGGTCATCCATAAAGAGAACGGAGGGCAGAGCGATGCCAGAAATGTGGCGATAGACATTGCTAAAGGTGAGTACATCACATTTGTGGATAGTGATGACTATGTGACTGGGGATTACGTGGAGGTGCTTTATTCGCTGATAGAGAAATATGGATGTAAGGTTTCGGCGGCTCTTCATCAAACATTCAGCGAGGGTGAAGAGCCTGATTTGAGCAGGGATGCCAACCTAGAAATATGCCAGCCGGTCATGAAGGCAATAGAAGATATGCTTTATCAAAAATGGTATGACACGGCTCCATGGGCCAAGATGTATCATCGTTCTTTGTTTGGGACAGACATCAGATATCCAAAGGGCATTATATTTGAAGATTTAGCTACAACCTACCTACTGTTCGCAAAAGCTGAAAGTGTGGCATTCTCAAATAAAAAGATATACTGTTATCTTCTAAGAAGTAATAGTTCAGAAGGTGCGACTTTCACTCCATTTAAAATGGACAGTGCATTGAGAGTATTCGATTCGTTCGACTTGCATCGGGATATTACTGACAAGGTGAGAAAGGCATACAATTGCCGCATGATGAGTTTCATGTTCCATATTTTGCTGAAGATGCCCAAAGGATATGACAAAGCGTCCTATCTAAAGGATAGGATAAAGGCCATTCGGTGGTCTGTGCTTTGTGACAGCAGGGCGAGGAAAAAAGCGCGTGTAGCCGCATTGTTATCTTATCTGGGAATGAACACGGTTCGCTGTATATTTAAGTTTGTGGATGAAAGGAAATAATCGTATGGTTTATATCGCTATGAAAATCGCATACCGGATAAATGCCTTGTTGAAATTGGCATGTTATAAGATATATATATGGCAAACAACTCCAATTAGGTAAAAGAATGACATTTAGAAAGGAATTTAGTCTTGCATGTATCGGGGAAGGCTGTCCGAAAACCCCAAAAGCGGTGTGAATACAAGACTATGTTGCATGTAATTCGTATCTTTAGTCAAGAAAATCAGATTGTTAAGAATTATATAAAAGTAAAGACTGACACCAGTACACTATGTTTCCCAGCTGCATCGAGGACTATGTTGAAGCCGATAGCCCTGTTCGTCTGTTCGATGCTTTTGTGGAAAGTCTGGATATGGATATTCTTGGCTTTGTCAGGAGTAAGCCAAATTTTGAAGGGTACCCTAGTTATAATCCGCGTGACTTGCTGCGTGTATATATTTATGACTATTTCTAGTCCGTTCTTCCAGACGGCTCGAACGTGAATGCAGATGCAACATCGAAGTGATATGGCTTATTAACCGTCTGACACCTGACTTCAGGACAATCTCCGATTTTCGTAAGGACAACAAGGAAGCTATCAGCAAAACTTTTAGGGAATTCAACCACTACTGCTATAAACTCCATTTGTTCTCCAAATCCTTTATCTCCATTGATGGCAGCAAGTTCAAGGCGGTTTTACGCTGAACAAGTTGGATGACCGTATCAAGCGTCTTGACGAACATATCATACTTTACATGAATCAGCTGGAAGATGCGGATGAGAACGAGACGCGTTCCTTCTCCAAAGAGGAACTGGAGCATAAGCTTGACAGTTGCAAGAAACGCAAGCAACGGTATGAGGCTTATCGTGAACAGGTGGAGAAGAGTGGAGCATCCCAGTTGTCCCTGACCGATCCGGGAGTTCGTCTGATGAAACAGAACAAGGGTCTTGGCGTATGTTACAACATCCAAACCGCTGTTGATGTGGAAAGCCACCTAATCGCCGACTTCGAGGTGACAAACAACCCTACGGATCACGGTCTTCTGCCACATATTTCTGCGAAAGTCAAGAAAGAATATGGAGTTGGCATGCTTGAATCCATTGCCGACAAGGGGTATGAAGACCTTGCCGACATGAGCGAAGCTTTGACAGAAGGTATCATCCCCAATGTGGTGTTCCATAATGGGATCTGACACTGTGGAAGTTTCGTACGAATGCCGGGAAGCAGAGATAACCGATGCCCACCGCTAAAGTTCCAAGCCTAAAGATATCCGAACTTGCCTGCAAGTCGGTATCATACCGGACATGTATACCGGAATCCTCACCAATGCGGTCTTTAAAGATGCCAGTTCCTTTACAAAGAGGGATCATAATACAGATGCAGAAGTTCTTGGCATGTTTCCGGAATAAATGCGGGAAAAGGCCATGAAGGGTTATTTTGTACATGACGTGCAATCAATATGGTCGGAGTTCCAAAATTGATGTCCGCTATCCAATAATAACAGGGTGTAAAAGTGTCCCTTCATAGGCTTTGTATAGATGAAAACGACTTTGAATATCGGAATTATCCCTCGAAAAAACATCCCCAAAAGAGCCCTTTTTGGGGGAAAGAGAATCACCTTCAATCCCTTTTAAATCGGGGCTTTCGGATGCATTGGGGGAACTTGCTTGCATAATGATATTTTCTTTAACCACTATTGCAACATATATGCCATGAACAAGGTGACAATAGGCGAAGGAACCATCTTCGGTGAGAACGTGAAAATATATGACCACAACCATTGTTACAAAGATGTCAACATCCCAATCAAGAAACAGGGCTATATTTCGGCTTCGATAGTAATAGGCAAGCATTGCTGGATTGCAAGTAACATGACGATTCTGAAAGGAGTGACGATAGGTGACAATTGCGTAATCGGTGCAGGATGCATCATATACAAGGATGTACCGGATAATTCTGTCGTGATGAACAAACAAGAGTTAATGATTAAATTAAGGATATGAAAGCTGTAATTTTTGCAGGAGGTCTTGGCACTCGTTTCAGTGAACAGACCCAATATATGCCAAAGCCAATGATTGAGATTGGCGGTAAACCGATACTTTGGCATATCATGAAAATATATGCCGCACATGACATCAAGGAGTTTATCATTTGCTGTGGATACAAACAGTATGTCATTAAAGAGTATTTTGCCAATTATTTCCGTCACAACACGGATATGACGGTGAATTTGACAAACAATACTGTGGAGTTGCTCGAAAGCCATTCGGAAGATTGGAAGGTAACAATGGTGGACACGGGACTGAACACCATGACGGCCGGACGCCTGAAACGTGTACGGAAATATATCGGCAATGAACAGTTTTGCCTGACTTATGGCGATGGTGTGACAGACTTAGATATCACTGACACCATAAAGGCTCATAATGAAAGCGGAAAAGCTCTTTCAATGACAGTGTACAAGCCGGCCGGCCGTTTCGGCTCGGTACACATTGACCCTAAGACCAATACGGTACTTTCTTTCGAAGAAAAACCGGATGGGGAAAGTAACTGGATAAATGCAGGATTCTTTGTGTGCGAACCGGAAGTATTTGATTTCTTGCCGGAAGAGGCCGATTCGGTGATGTTTGAACGCGAACCGCTACAGCAGATAGCTGCTACAGGCAATATGCACGCTTATAAGCATCATGGTTTCTGGAAACCGATGGATATGCTGAAAGACAATCAAGATCTCGAAAAAATGTGGGCAGCCAATAAGGCTCCTTGGAAGGTGTGGTAAAATTTCTCAATTTCATTTATTTTTTTTGTAATTATTCTTATGATAGACATATTTAATGAATTCTATCAAGGGAAGCGTGTACTTGTGACCGGACATACAGGTTTCAAGGGCAGTTGGCTTTCCATCTGGCTGCACGAATTGGGTGCAAAGGTGACAGGTATTTCACTTGACCCATATTCGGAGCGTGATAATTTTGTACTTTCGGGCATCGGAGATAAGATTACAGCCGATATCCGTGCTGATATTCGCGATGGCAAACGAATGAAGGAGATATTTACCGAATATCAGCCCGAAATAGTGTTTCATTTGGCTGCCCAACCATTAGTGCGACTGAGTTATGACATCCCCGTGGAGACTTACGAAGTCAACGTGATGGGTACTATCCATGTGATGGAGGCTATCCGTGCAACACCAAGTGTAAAGGTCGGTGTGATGATTACAACCGATAAGTGCTACGATAATAACGAGCAGGAAGAGGGATATGTGGAAACCGATCCGTTTGGAGGGTATGACCCTTACTCTTCCAGTAAAGGCGCTTGCGAAGTGGCGATACAATCGTGGAGACGCTCATTCTTTAATCCGCAAGATTATGGTAGCACACACACCGTATCTTTGGCCAGTGTACGTGCTGGAAATGTGATAGGTGGAGGTGACTGGGCACTTGACAGAATCATCCCCGATTGTATCCGTGCTTTGGAGGATGCCCGTGCGATTGAAATCCGTTCTCCCAAAGCTGTCCGTCCTTGGGAGCATGTCTTGGAACCCCTATTCGGATATATGCTGTTAGCTAAGAAGATGTGGGATAATCCTACCGAATATTGCGAGGGTTGGAACTTCGGGCCTGAAGCAGAAAATGCATCGACCGTCTGGGAAATGGCTACGGCACTCACAAAGAGTTATGGCAGTGGAGAACTGAAAGACGCATCAGACCCGAAAGCGTTGCATGAAGCCAATTTGTTGATGCTTAACATCATTAAGGCCAAATCGCGATTGGGATGGAAACCGAGGATGAATATGGAACAATGCATGGAATTGGTGACAGATTGGTATAAGAGATATAGAACCGAGGATGTATATAATATCTGTATTGAGGAAATAGAGAAATTTCTTACATATTGAATATGAGAAGGGCAATTGTTGTAGGGGCTAACGGTTTTTTGGGAAGTAATCTTGCCAAGAAATTGGCATTGCTCGGAACAAAGGTGACGGCTCTTGTGGCACGTGGATATGACTACAGTTGTATCAAGGATGTAAAGGGGATTGTCTGTGTAGAGTTTGAACTGGAGACTTTAAGTGAACTTGACAATCATCAGGCCATAAAAGGGGCGAATGTGTTGTATCACATGGCATGGACCGGTGTAAGCAGTACTTACAAGAATGAGGCGGCCACACAGGTACAAAATATCATGTACGGACTATCAGTGCTGCAATTAGCCGGACGAAACGGTATAAAACGAATTGTGATCCCCGGCTCGGCTTCCGAATATGCCTGTGGAAGTGGAGTGATAGACGGTAAGGGGATGCCTTCTCCCTCGGATATGTACAGTGCATCGAAAGTCGCAACCAAGTATATATGCCAAACATTTGCAAAGCAACAAGGGTTGGAACTGATATGGACTGCCATAACCAGCATTTATGGTCCGGGAAGAAATGATAACAATCTGATTACTTACGCCATCAAATCCCTGTTGAAAGGAGAAAAGCCTTCGTTTACAAAATTGGAGCAGAAATGGGACTACTTATATATAGATGATCTGATAGACGCATTGATAGCAACCGGAGAGAAGGGAATAGGCGGAAAGACCTATCCCATAGGTTCGGGAGAGCATAGGCAGATGAGCGAATATGTGAAGATAATACGTGACCATATAGATGAGAGTCTGCCTTTGGGTATAGGCGATTTACCCTATAAAAACAAGACGATTGACAATCAAATACTGGACATTTCATCTTTACAGCAGGATACGGGATTTCAACCTAAAGTTACGTTTGAACAGGGGATTATAAAGACTATAGATTATTTTAAATCTTTTTAAAATGGGAAGAAAAACAATCCTTCATATAGCAGAGGCTTTTGGTGGAGGTATTCTGACCTTCATTAGCAATTTGGCTAATGAACAATGTAAAGGAAATTATCGAGTGATTGTCGCTCATGGAATCCGCAAAGAAACCCATGCCAATTATCGGGAATTCTTTGATGACAGGATTGAATTGGTAAAAGTGGAACATTTCCAACAAGACATCAATCTGTGGAGTGAATGGAAAGCCATTGGTGAACTAAGAACAATCATCAAGGACAACAAGCCCGATGTAATACACATGCATTCTTCGCAATCGGGGGTATTGGGTAAACTTGCCTCTATAGGATATTCCGCATATAAGATTTATTCACCACATGGTTTTGCATTCCTAAGACAGGATGTGGCAGGTTGGAAGCAACAAATATTCAAAACAATAGAGAAAATATTTGCGACTTGTTTCAAATGCCAATTAGTGGCAAGCAGTACGACCGAATACGAAGAGGCAAGAAAAATATCGCGGAATGCAGTATTAATATTCAATGGCATTAACACACAACAATTGGATGCCTATTTAGACATGAAGGCCTCAGGCGACAGACCTGTAGTTGCAATGGTCGGTAGGGCTTTGCCACAAAAGAATCCTGCATTTTTTAACCGCATAGCTGAAATGATGCCTCACATTCAATTTGAATGGGTCGGCGACGGAGATTTACGCCATTTGCTTACTGCTTCCAATATACATATTGTAGGATGGGGTTCAAGGGAAGAAGCATTGGAATATGTGGCCAAATGTGATGTCTATATTATGACCTCCCTTTGGGAAGGAATGCCTTTGGCTCTATTGGAGGCCATGTATTTGAAGAAGCCCTGTGTTGTTACCAATGTCGTGGGCAACAGAGATGTTGTAGAAAACGGAAAGAATGGCTATGTGTGCAACTCAGTAGAGGAATTTGTGGAGAAAATACAATTTTTAGTTGACCATCGTGATTTGTGTGATAATTTCGGAGATACAGCACATTCGGCAGTTATTGAAACATACAATAGTCAAGTAATGGCTAAAAAATATGAGGAACTATTTGCAAGATGAAAAAGATTTTTATTCTATTTTTCTTTATTCAAATTTCCATTGATTCTTTCTCGCAATTCACATACGGTACAACCGGTTTGCTGAATATACCAACAGCAGATATGCAAAAAGACAAGACATTTATGTTTGGTGGAGGATATTTGGAGAAACATGCTTCACCTGCCCGGTGGTTCTATGATACATGGAACTATTACATCAACATCACTTTCTTTCCTTGGCTGGAAGTGAATTATCATTGTGTCCTTCATAAAGCATTGAAGGATGATTATGGAACAGGCTCAAATTCATATTGGGTGCCAAGTACATACGGGAAATTCACCAATCAAGACCGACAATTCAATGTAAGGCTTCGCTTATGGAAAGAAGGATGGTGGAAGCCATGGACTCCTCAAATTGTAATAGGCAGTGATGATGTGACTTCGCATTCGTGGGGAGATACAGACAGCAAATTTGAAATAGAGGATAACAAAGGGAACGGATTTGGTAACCGTTACTACATTGCTGCAACCAAGCATTTCACATTTAAAGAGATAGGCGAATTGGGAGCACATGTAGCTTATCTATATAACAAACGTTCGGATTATCCACTGAATGGTGTAGCAGTCGGTGCCAATTTCCGTTTCACGCTTCTAGAAAGCGAATCATTCACCCATAAAATAATAAACGGGCTGAATGTGATGCTTGAAGCATATCCTGCCGATGGACGGGGAACGTACAGAGTCGGTTCGTATGAAGGTATAAGACATTATGACCGTGGGTTGGCTGTCGGTAAATATGACATCAACATCGGTGCCTGTTACAGCGTTTGGAAAGACCATATCAACTTTTATGGAGAATTCTATGGTTGCAAGGACTTTTCAGGCGGAATCCAATTCAAAGTGTATTTGTAATTAGTATAAATTTGACTATTATAAAAACTTTTGTAAGCAGTCAAAAAATGGCTATTGATTAAAACCTCTATCTTCGCTGCGAACAAAAAATTTAGGATTTATGTATAGCAGTGAAGATCTTGAAAGTTTTTACTTTCAATACCAGACCGAGGCTTTGCCTCATGGAGAATCTCTCCAATCGTTTTGCGTTACGAACAAAGTTCCTTATAACATCTTTCAGAAATGGTACAAGGATACCCGGAAAAAAGTAGTTGAAGTCCAGGTTGATGGTGCTCCTGCAATTGGTCATGAGGAAAAATCCAGGGCCAGTGATCAACCTCAACCGGTATCACAAAGCAGAAATGATCACCCGGTTCGTATTTGGGTTGACATTCGTATCAGCAATGGCTTACATTTGTTCCAAAAGAATTTAAGTTACCAGGATTTGGTCCGTATGGTAGAGAGACTGGAGGGGGTATGTTGAGTGTTACCGGTCTGAATCATTTTTATTATGTCCGTGATTTTACCGAT
>ENA-OPVV01000763-OPVV01000763.1-human-gut-metagenome-genome-assembly--contig:-NODE-763-length-27011-cov-4.096602_pt1 | contig 27011 bp, 18 predicted proteins | sample MGYA00241500_ERZ501992 | MGnify/ENA primary metagenome ERZ501992 (study PRJEB25962, sample SAMEA2043052) | human gut metagenome | biome: human gut; feature: human-associated habitat; material: faeces...
TTATCAAGTGCTTTTAGACATTTTTATTTTATATTTTTGATATATCTTAAGTTGATGACATTGCCCGCATAGCAGGTGGATTTTAGTCTCAAATAACTGCACACCACGCACTTATTTGAGACAGGCTAAAGCCTAATATGTAAAAACGACGCTGATCCGTAAAATAGATCAGCGCCGTCTCACTGTTTTAAATCTTTATTTTTTCATTCTGATTTCAAATTATTCTCATCAGTTTGAATATCCGGCGATTAGTCTTCTTTTTTCCGAAGAACTGTAACTGCCGCTCCTGCCGCTAATGCTAATCCTGCAAGCGGAATGATCGGTGATACGCCGTTGTCTCCTGTCTGAATTGCTTTATCCTCATCTTTCGGATCCTCCGGTTTTGGAGTTTCAGGTTTCGGATCTGCCGCTACTTTTTCAAAGTTTGCTTTCAATGTTACATCTCTGTCCACTTTAAATGCATACTCTGCTTTATCGGAAACTTCCTTACCGTCTACTGTCCAGTTCACGAACTTGTATCCGTCTTTTGCCGTTGCAGTTGCCGTTACGACATCTCCTGCTTTATAGCTTTCTTTTGCAGGATCAAGTTTTACTGTTCCCATCTTGTCGTCGTTTACAGTTACGTTCAGCTTGAATGTATCTTCTGTTACCGGCGGTTTCGGCTCTTCTTTCGCTTTGAAGTTCGCTGTCAGTTCCATATCCTTATCTACAGCAAACTCGTACGCTGCAGAATCGGAGAATACTTTACCTTCCGATGTCCAGTTTACAAACTCATATCCTTCTTTTGCTTCTGCGATCACGATTACTGTATCGCCTTTTTCATAGTTTTCTTTCACCGGATCGACCGCTACAGTTCCCATCTTGTCGTCATTTGCTTTTACTGTTACTGTAAACTGCTCTACCGGTTTTTCTGTCTCTTTGAAGTTAGCTGTCAGTTCTACATTCTTTTCTACTAAGAATTCATATGTAGCTTCTGCAGAAACTGCTTTTCCGTCCACTGTCCAGTTTACAAACTCGTATCCTTCTTTAGATGTAGCTATGGCTTTTACTTTCTCTCCCTTAGCATATTCTGCTTTTACAGGATCAAGTTTCACCTCTCCCATATTAGTGTCATTTGCTTTTACTTTTACTGTAAATGTTTCTTCTACAGGATCTTTTGCTTTGAAGTTCGCCTTAAGCTCCATGTCTTTGTCAACTGTAAACTTGTACTCTGCCTTCTTAGAAACTTCTTCATCGCCTACTGTCCAGTTTACGAACTCATATTTGCTTTCGTCTTTTACTTTCGCAGTTGCCGTTACTTCTGTTCCTTCTTTGTACTTATCAACTTCCGGGCTAAGCTTTGCCGTACCCATCGCTTCATCATTTACTGTTGCCGTTACTGTGTACTCTTTTACTTCAGGAACGTCTTTTACCACCGTGATCTTATAGTTTATTCCTTCTGATGCCGCTACAGTTACTGTTCCTTCTTTCACACCTGTTACTACGTTTCCGGCAGATGCTTTGTAGAAGCTCCATCCGTTATCATCACTCGGATAAGCTGCAACTTTATTATTATTTCCTGCCCAGTTGTTCAGATAATAATTATTTGCCGAAACAGAGAATCCTCCGTTTGCTCTTGCTCTGATCGTCAATACCTGCTCTGCATCCTTCAGTTCCACATTATTTCCAGAAATATTAATGTATTTGCCTGACGCGGCATCTTTCATCGTATAGCCTTCGCCTGATTTGGTAAGCGTCCACATAAAGTCTTTCGCAGTCTCATCATTATTAAAGTTGACCGCTTTCATTCCAAGACCTTTTTCAGAACCTGCTGCTGTACTTACCGTATTCAGCATGATATGACTATTATTTCCGAATAAATATGTTCCTTCTGTGATTTCTGAAATTGCTTTGTAAGGCGGCATGTTCTCACGTTTTTCCAAACTTACGATACCGTCTTTTGTCACTTCGGATTCATTTAAAATCTTGCCCGGTACGTTATATGTCTCGCCGATCTTGATTGTTACTTCTTCCACATCATTTTTCACGAAGATGAAGTATGTCTTGTTACCGATCTTCACAGATGTTTTGCCTTCTGCTTTTCCGGTAATTGTGATATCTGTCTTAGCACCGATTGTCTCATCTTCATACATTTTGCCTGTTACCTTCGCAACATAGCTATATTTTTCATTTCCCGTTGCCGGATTCAACAAATAGTAATTATTGCCTTCTACAGTTGCCTTCATAGCGATCAAGTATTGACCACCGTTCTCAATTTCTGAGAGTTCACTGATTTTTGTATATCCTGGGATCTCACTATCAACTACATTGTCATCTTTTCGATAAAGTTCAAAATCACATTTGCCTTTACTATCTACAGAACCATTTCTATCGAAATGGAATTTACTTGCATCATCTTTCCAAAAATACAAATATTTGCTGTTTGAAGCGTCTTCTGCCTGCTGTAACGTAAATGCTTCTCCATTTTTAGCAACCGTAATAACCGCCTCTGTCTCGACAAGTGGTCTGTTAGCTCCTGATGATGATTTTGGTCCGAGATAAACCTTTTTCCCATCCTCTGTTACTGCTGTGATCTTATACTGGTTTTCTGTTCCCTCCTGTTTATCAAACGTAAACAGGCATTTACTGATCTTCTTCTCACCGCCATTATCAAACTGTGCATTAGTTCCAAGCGCTACCGAAGCCTCTTCTTTTATCGGGATATTTTCTTCAACTACTTTTGCAACATGATTAAAATTACTGCTTGCAGCAGATGGATTTACCGCATAATAAGTTCCATCATCCGCCTTTGCCGTAATTAAATATTTCGTACCGCTTGTAAGTTGAGAAATATCTGTCACTTTCTCATACCCCGGCATTCCCAGATCATTTTTTGCACCTGGCGCCGCTTTCCATAATTCCATGTGACACTGTGCCACATCACTGCTGTATCTGTCAAAGTGCAGCTTAGAAGTATCGCCCTTCCAGAAATAAAGATATGCACCGCCTGTTCCTTCTGTCATATCTTTTAAAGATACCGTTCCATCCTCATGTGACTCTAATAAAATTTCTGTCTCTGTCTCTGCGCTTACACACTGTGACGGTGCTTTTTTATGGTTCACATATACTTTCTTATCTCCAGCCTGTGCGGAAATTTTATATGTATTTTCTTTATTTGCCACACTCTCAAATGTAAACATGCAGTTATCCAAGGAGACTTTCTCTCCATTAAAATTCGCCTGTGCAGTTGCAAGCTGTGCTTTTACCTGTTTCTCAACTGCCTGTGCATCCTCTCCTACCAATGTCACATCTGCAATATTTTTATCAAGACCGTCTAATGTGCTGTCACTGTAATTTCCTGTCTTGTCTGTATATGTTTTCGTATCTCCTACACGAAGATCTACGATCTCATAATCTTTTTCATCTGTTACGATTACATCGACTGTCGTCTTTTCACCTTCAGACTCAACTGTTACAGTCGCTTTTTCCATTCCTGTTACTGTTTTAGATGTCAATGTCACTTCGCCGTCAGCATATGCTGCTGTTACTGCGTTTTCATTGTCAGAAGAAACTTCCACTTTTGCGCCATCTTTTAAGCCGTTTACTGTCAGTTTTTTCGACATATCAGATGTCATTGTAACATCTGCCACAGTACCGTTTTCGTCTGTGCACCAGATATTTCCGATTGCTGCGCCTTTTGCAACGTCTTCAATATCAAAATCTTCATACGTAATCACAGTTCCGTCACTCTCATAAAGAAGACCGATCGTTCCGTCAGGAAGAATTGTCAGACAAGAGTATGCGTAATATGCAGATCCGTTAATGCTGTAGTTATATTTCCAGTCAAGTGTTCCGTCATCCTGCACTAAGCCTACGAAAATCTTTCCCGCCGCACGTCCCGATGAAGACGATGGAGTTGCAAACAAGATTGCTGTTTTACCATCAATTTTCTTCGGATATGTAATTGCTGTCAACTGACAATTCAGCCAGTAACTAATCCCCATATTTTTTTGCGTTGACCATGTTTCTCCAAAATCATCCGATGTATAATATCCGCCATGGCGAGTAAACATATACAATTTTCCATCTGCCTCAGTTACAACTGCTTCTGAACTCCATCCAGATACAGACTTTCCTCTTTCCCACGTCTTACCGCCATCATCCGAATAAATAGCCACGCTATTTTTATCTGAACCTGTAAATTCATATGCCGTAAATAAGATCCTGCCTTTAGAAGTAACCATACCTCGTCCCGGTCCTACTAAAAGAGACTGCTCATGATCTTTTCTCATATTGACAATCGTAGGTACAGACCACGTTGCTCCTGCATCTTCCGATGTTGTCAGGTACAAATAATCTGTCGGCCATACCTGAAACGGCGAATCAGCTTCAAACAGATTCGCATCTACATCTTTCCCTTTAATATTAAAATAAGCGTCAACTGTATAACCTTCTACGATTGCGTCATTCGCATCTTTAATCACATATGCAGAATCAGATTCTTTCTTATCATTCTTTTCCAAATGATATGTATAGTTAGCTTCATTCTGACGATCATTTACCCAACAATTCTGCCATTTCCTTGCGTCTGCCAGAAGAATATTCCCGTTCTCATCATGACTTTTACCTGCGACCGGTGCATGACTCGCGCCATTCAGCGCATATCCTGCCGGAAAAAGGTCTGCAATCATGTACACCTTTTCTCCGTCCGTTGCCATGGCAGGATCGATAAACGTTGTAGAATTGTTATTATGCGTGTTCCCGTTATCACCAAGGTAATTAGCAAACGTATAGTGCCATGTCTTTCCTTTGTCTGTCGAACGGGATACGATCGTATCCAGTCCACCACCGTCTAAACTCGTATTCCATCTGGCATCGCAGCCGGCTACCAATGTGCCGTCATCAAGAGATACAAGACACGGAATTCTAAACCTTGTACTTCCTCCCGTTCCACTCCAGAATGGCTGTTCTTTCGTTGTTCCGTCTTGGGGCTTCACGCCATCTGCCGCCATAACTGTTCCCGGCACACTACTGACCGTTAAAACCGCGGCAAGCAGAAGCGCTAAAGCCCTTCCTCTTTTTTTCATACTTTTTCCCTCCGTTTATTTTTAGGCTCATGTCAATCCCCCCGAAGTGCCAAAAGGCATATTCCGGGATTGTAAGCGATCGCCAAGTTCTCGGCGAACTCAGACTTTGGCTTATCGCCATTACAAAAAAGAAAAACCGTATTAAACCATCTACGATTTTCCATTTTACACCTTATTTATATTATACTATTCGCCATATTGTTTTTCAATGAGATTGCCCTTGACAAAACCACTGAATTTTTCGTGCTAAACAACAGTGTTTCCCTTCAATTTTTTGTGTATTTTACACAATTTTAGCTAACAATATTTCTATTTCTTCATATCGTGGATCATTCGGACGATATCATATCCGTAGTTATCTCCCGTTGCCCAGCCAAGCCCTTCAGGATTTTCCTGCTGCCCCAGCCATTCCACATATGGAGCCGTTCCTTTTTTTACATACTCATACCGATCATCTACACACTTCCCATTCAAAGGGTCTGCTGTGGCATATGCTTTCAGATGTTGAATCTGCGCCCTGATCCCGGTCCGCACATCAGGATAAGAGTTCCCGGGCACACCCCCGCCTGTTGTACCTAATCCCGCAAAATTAAACTGTTCGACAGAAGCATCTCCGCCATACTGCAAAAATCCCGTTTCTTTCATCGTCTGCACAAAAGCAACTTCCGGACGAACGCCTTCTGCCACCGCTTCATCATAATACATCCTGCAAAACACTTCTATAGACTCTGCTCCACCTTTGGAAAGAGCTTCTTTCGGATAAGGTTTTCCTGCCGTCTGAAAATAATCTACCATCTCATCAACTGTTACGCGGCTGTTTCCCATAATCGGATACTGTCCGTCAGCGATCGTTTCCTGTGATTCTTCAGCATTTCCCGCTGTATTTTGAGCGTTGTTTTCCCTTTGGTCTTTCACTTCATTTTTCTCTTGATCATTTCCTTTGTTTTTTTCGTAAACTTCCGCTTCTCCTTGTACAGCCGCTTCCTGCTTATTCTTGTCCTTCTCATGTGCCTGCGAAGAGAGCCGCCCTGATACTGATGCCAGTGCAATCGTTAAAACAAGAAGTACCGCCAGACCCGCTTCCATATATAATTTCATTTTCCGCTCATTTTGACGCGCCATATATTCACCATCCCAGAAATTTAAAATATCTCAACGGAACAACTTCCGCTGAGATATTATATTAGCACATGTTCAAATATATGAAAAGGAATCCCTTCCCGGTAAATTATTTTGCAAACAATATTGCAACGCCATATTTACGCGCGCGCCATTCCATCTACACTAAGAACTACGCCTGTAATATAGGACGCTTCATCAGATGCAAGAAATACAAATGCATTTGCAATGTCTTCCGGCTGTCCGAGTCTGCGAAGCGGAATCTGTGCGATCATCGGCTCGATCACGTTTTTCGGAACGGCTTTCATCATGTCTGTTTCCGTAATTCCCGGAGCAACTGCATTGACACGGATTCCTTTTGGCCCAAGCTCTCTTGCCAGAGAGATCGTCGTACCGTTTACCGCAAACTTAGACGCCGGATAAGCAAATCCGCTCGGCTGACCGGAAATACTTACCATTGAAGACGTATTCAGGACAACCCCGCTGTGATTTTTAATCATTCCGTCAACTACCGCGCGTGTTGCGTTAAATACACCTTTTACATTCAGATCGATCACACGATCAAAATCAGCTTCTGTATAAGATGTAAACGGAGTGCTCTCGGAAACCCCCGCATTATTCACCAAAATATCAATACGTCCGAACTGTTTCTCTACTTTATCAAATTCTTCTTTCACACTTTCAAAACTTCCGAGGTTCGGACTGATCCCTACCACTTCTGCATCCGGATGAATCGCTTTTAACTTCTCGACTGCCGCTTCCGCGTTTTTTTCACTGCTCGCCGCAACAGCAACTTTCGCACCCTCTCTTAAAAATGCATCTGCTGTCGCAAATCCGATTCCACGGCTTCCTCCTGTAATAATCGCTACTTTATCTTTTAATCTCATAAATCGTTCCTCCTGTTTTTCTCTTGTTTTTATGTGTCGATCTTACTCTCTTATAATTTTCATTGCACATTATATAAGTATAATAACACATAATAGAAATTATGTCTGTGATTTTATCACCAAATAAAAATATCCGGCAAAATAATTATAAACATAATATAAAATAAAAGAGAATATCTCGCAGCAAAAAATCGCAATCTGCCGCGGATATTCTCTTTTTCTTATTCTAAGCCTGCTTTTATTCGTGATAAAAATTCACCGTCTCTGCTATATTCTCTCGCCGCCAAAAGCGCCGCTCCCTGTACAGGCGAATATTTAGGAGGACAAAGACAAATTCCATTTTCCTCGAGCTTCCGCACCAGTGGCTTTAATATAAAATCTCCTGCATGAAACAATCCACCTGAATAAGATACGATCGTGTCTCCCGAAAATTCCAGTTTTCTATAAACAGCGCCTATGATCAGCGCTAATTCTTCTGCCGCAGCCTCATACAAACGTATTGCTTCTTCATCTCCTTGCATCGCTGCCTGTAAAAGCAATTTTTGAAGTTCAGCTGTTTTTGTACGATTATTTTTATACACTTCATCAAAAATGTCTATAAGGTCAAAGTCATTTTTTAAATTAAAATTGTATCGGAAAATCTCGAGTAACTTTCCTTTTTTTACCCTTCCGTCACTCTCTTTTGAAAACAGCTCCAACGCTTTCTTTCCCAACCAATAACAAGAGCCTTCATCAGAAAAACCATCATCCCATCCGCCCGCACGAGCTTCTGTGCCAAACTTATTTTGTCCATAAGCGATCGAACCTGTTCCTGCCACAAGATTGATCCCCTCTTCTAATCCCAAAGATCCTGCCCATCCCGCGGCGCTGTCGTTTACAATTTTCATCGGCCTATCTGTAATTTTGTCAATCCGGCATAAAAAGCGTTCATCATTTACTCTTGATTCTCCCCAATTCGGAAAGGCAAGACATATATAGGCATCATTCCCGTCTAATATTTGATTTATATTTTCTCTCAGTAATTCTGTCACATAATCCATTCCAACGTGCTTATAAGAAATAGTTCCTATCTTGCGCTGTGCAATCGTTTTTCCGTTTTCATCTAACAGTAAAAAATCAGTTTTTGTTCCCCCTCCGTCAATCCCCAGAAAATACACTATACCGCCTCCATTTCCGAAAATGCTTCTAATGTAAACACAAGCGCTCTCACAAGATGAAACGCACATTTCCACGGTGTTCCTTTTGCACTGTTTTTTACGGTTCCGTCATATTCCAGTCGTTCAAACCACTCTTTATATTGTGAATCAAAAAACTTTTCTTTACAATAATTATGCTGATCTAAAAATTCTTGAAGAAAATAACTATCTTTCGTATAGCAATACGCCTGTGCATAAGCTGTCAACGCCTCTGCATTCGGCCACCATACTTTTTCATTCCATAAAGAGTTCGTTTCTTTAAACCAGTCGATCGGGCGAGGTGTTTCCCCCAATGCGTCTGCATATGAAATAATTCCACCATACTCTTCATCTTTTCCGACGGCATTTGCCCAACGGGCAATCTGTATACCGCGCATAGTAATCTGCTTGTCTTCCAGCAATACTCCTGCCTTCATAAGAAACCATGCTGATTCATGCATATGTCCCGGATTAATAAAGCGGCCTTTGTCTGACTCAATATCAATTTTATTTTCTCTTGTAACCGCTTCAAACACTACGTTATATTCATCATTTGCAAACCAGTTAGCAATCTTATCGACACATTCATTCAAAAGTTTTTTTGTAACATCCGTCCCCAATACTTCCGCACATGTTTCCGTTGTAGACAGACATGTCAGATACATGTCATGCCATATAAAAACCGGGCTCCATGTATTTTCATATATTTCTTTAAACCATGGATCAAATACATTTTTTTCCATCGTTTCATAACAAGTTTTTAAAAGTTCCATATTTTCCGGCGTTCTTACTTCTTCTATTTTAAGGTATTCTGCCACCCCCTGCAAAACATGAAAATCAGAAAATATTGAGATTGTACCTTCCAAAACATTCCCTTTTCTGTCCAATACATAATTCCATCTTCCATCGCCCGCATACCCATATTTTACAAGAAATGAAAAACCATGCTTTGCATTTTCCAACCACTCCTTCTTTTTGCGTACTTTGTTATAAAGCAGTGAATATATATATAGCTGACGCCCTTGAAACCAAATATATTTCTTATCATCTGTCATCTTTCCTTCTCTGTCAAAACAAGTAATATATCCGCCGTATTCTTTATCTATGCACCTCCGATCCCAAAATGGCATCACATCTTCTAAAATATGTTTTTCATAATAAGATACCAGTCTTTCTTTCAGTAATATGTCCATATATGCCTCCATATCATTCTCCTATGATTTCCAGAGCATAATGATCTGCTCTTCCGCATAATCCAATGCAACTTTTATCCCACCTATGATCGGAGCATCTGCGCCTAACTTTGAAGTTACGACTTCAGGAACAAACGGACAAACTTTTTCTAATATTTTCTTGATCTCAACAATATTTTCCTCTGTAAAAATTTCTGAATCTCCGCCTAATATCACCATCTCAGAGTTTAACATCAATACGGTATTGGCGATGACAACGGCGATTTTTCTTATAATTTTTTTCACAATGGCATCTGCCGCCTCATCACCTTGTTCAGCTCGCAAAATAAGATCTGACAAGCCGTTTTTTTCACCGCATTCTGAGAAAATATTTTGACACACCTTTTTTTCAAATCGTCCGGGACATACAAACTCATCTGTCATCTCTTCCAATGATTCTAGATAATAACCTAATTCTCCCGCCGCCATATTATTTCCTTTTAGAAGATATCCGTCCACAATCGCCCTTGCCGCAAAGCCTTCTCCGTATTTTATGTAAACAATATTCGTCTGTTTTTTTCCTACGCCTCTTTCACGTTCTCCGATCAGCGCCAATTCAACGTCATTTACAATAATCGCTTCTACATTATATTTCTGTAAAATATGCTCTTTCAAATCGACATTTTTCCATTCCGGCAAATATGTTCCAAAGAGATCGTTTAAATCATTCTGGCCTGTCAGCGCAGGAACACCTACTGCGATCGCAATCACATCTACATCCTTTTTTCGCTTTTCAAGCAACTCGTCTATCGCAGAATCCAACTGCCCGAGAACCTCGTCCACTCCGTTTTCTACTATGATCTCCTTTTCTGTCCACTGCTGAACTTCACCGTACAGATCTGCAATACCTGCACGAACTTTTTTAGGCATCAATTCAACCGAAATCACATAATAAAGGTCTCCTTTATAACTTAATTGTCTCGGCTTTCTTCCCAAGCTCGTATCGTCACAGCCGTTTTCATATACAATCCCGTTTTCGATCAAGGCCGCTACATTATTACTTACCGCCGGTGCACTTAAATGCATCCTTTTTGAAATTTCCTGTCTGGAAATTCCATCATATACTTTTATCAGCCGTAAGATCATTAGTTTATTTCGATCTCCTATATCTGTCGGATTATAGATTTTCAAAGCATATCCCCCTTTATTTCTTACTCTTTGACCGAACCTGCCAACATACCTTCAACAAGATATTTCTGCGCAAATATATATATCAACACGATCGGCACTGTCGCAATAACCAACCCTGCCATAATAACAGGTATATTTAATGTGAAACGTCCTTTAAATAAAGTAATCCCTACCATTAAGGTTCGCAATTCTTCTTTCTGAAGAAAAACAAGCGAAATCAACAGCTCGTTCCATACCCATACAAGATTTACAAGTGATGAAGTAATAAGCGCCGGAACGCTCAGCGGAATCATAATCTTTGTCAACGCCTTCCGCTTACTGCACCCGTCAATCTCCGCTGCCTCTAACAAAGAATCCGGTACTGTTTTCATGAAATTTCTCATCAAATATATCGTCATAGGCAACATAATTCCTATATATATTAATATCACAGAAACACGTGTATTTACCAGACCCAATATTTTAATAATCCGGAACTGCGGTATAATCATAACAACCGGAGGAACAGACATCAGCGGAACGATCATGTTGAACAACACTTTTTTCCCTTTAAACCTCATCTTTGCAAAGGCATATCCTGCCAGCAGTGCAATGATTCCCGTAATAAAAACCGCTGCAACTGTAAGAATCAAACTATTCATAAACCATTGTCCGAACGGTTTTCCCCGGAAAGCTTCCACAAAGTTTTGTACTGTAAATGTTTGCGGAAGGCCTGCCATATTATTGACATATTCTTCATGCGTTTTAAACGAATTCGCTGTCATAAAATATAACGGAAAGATAATAACGACCACAAGTAAAATCATCAATAGCTGGGAGACTATTCCTCCTCTTTTTCGTTTCATTCTTTCACTCCTCTTTTCTCATAACAATCTGATGTATTACAATCAATATTGCCGCAATAGCAAGAAGTACTACGCTGATCGCCATTGCAATATTGAAATCACCACCGCCAAACGCTTTCTTATAAATCAAATATTCCAACACAAGCGTCTTATTTCCCGGGCCGCCTGCCGTCATGACATAAATGAAATTAAACACCCAACTCAACATTTCAATAAGAGTGATGATCACATAAAATTCAATAATCGATTTTGTCTGCGGCACGGTAATGTGCATAAATTTCTGAAACCATGTAGCTCCGTCTACATCAGCCGATTCATACAATGTTTTATCTATTGACATCATTCTCGCCAAAAACAAAACAACTCCGAAACCGATCTGCTTCCACATAATAACTATTGCCACACTCGGGAATGCCAAATTCGGATCTCCCAACCAATCCAACGCCATATTCTCCAACCCGATTGTCCGCAAAATAGAATTGATAACTCCGTTGTACTGCAGTAAATATGAAAATACAATGCCCACAACCGGAATTGCCAGTATGTACGGAATAAAAATAACGCTTCTGTAAAACCTCCACCCTCTGATTTTGTTATATAAAATTGATGCAATGGCAAGTGAAAGCACTGTCAATATCGGAACGCATAAAAATAATTTCAAGTTGTTCTTCAACGCAGTCAGCAAAAGTTCGTCTTCAAATGCCATCTTATAATTTCTCAGACCTACAAAAACACTCTCATTTGCAAAGGTCGTATAGAAGCTTTGGATAATAACATAAATAATCGGAATTACAATTACAACCGCCAAAATGATAAAGGTTGGTAATATATAGAAATACGGCGTGAACTTTTTCATCCTGTTCGTTTTCATATCAATCCCTTCCTTTGAAACAGAGGCTTTCCTCTTTTCAGAACTATTCTTCTACACTCCATTCTAAAAACGCATCATGAACCTCAGGATTTTGTTCCATACATTTCCCGAGCGCCTCATCTAATTCCACCGCTGCATCCTTTGGCGCTAACCCTTCTGAAAACATCTTCTGTACCGTCGGAATCAGACCATCTGTTTCAAACATAGGTGCAAAATACAACTGATAACAAAAATTATTGTCTTCTTTCTGCCATTCCAAAACTTTTCTGTCAATTTCGCTGGATACCCAGCTTTCATCAAAGTTATTATTCGGCATCATCGCATTTGCCGATTCATACAGATATTTAATATTATCTTCTTCCTGTAAAAACAATAAGAAGTCTGCCGCCTCTTCTTTATGTTTCGCACTGTTTGGTATTACATATACCTGACTCGGAGTTGCAACTGAATCCGCAAATTTTCCGGTTCCGAATACTGGCGCTTTTGCAAAACCGATCTGATCTGACCCTAATGATTTTTCCAATGATACCGCATACGGCTGTGTATGAAGTGTCATTGCCGCTTTTTTGCTTTCGATCAACTGCTGCCCCTGATATAAGTCTAATGAAAGTATATCTTCGTTAATATATCCGGCTTCTTTCAGCTCTGCAATTTTTTCCAGCCATTCAGAGTATTTTTTATCTGTAAAGCTTTCTTGTCCACTCATAAGGGAAATCATATCATTCACGCTGTCCATATTTTGCTGTCCCAAAAAAATCCCGATCCACGCCGGTAAATATCCGTCTTTTAACCCCATTCCTAACGGCGTAATTCCTGATGATTTTAATTTCTCACAACACTCTAAAAATTCATCCCATGTAGTAAACGGATTTTCCGGATCTACTCCGGCAGTACGCATTGCTTCTTTATCATAGGCAATCCCATATGTAAATCCATATGCCGGGATTCCCCATTGTTTCCCGTTCCAATTCGTCTGAGCCAATGCCGACTTCGGAATAACCGAGAGTTCTTCTTCAGAAATATAGTCACTAATCGGAGCTACGTTTCCTTTCCAAACATCTTCCATTGCCTGAGTTCCGCCCCACATATATTGAATATCCGGACCTTCCCCTGCCGCCTCTGCCGTACGAAATGCCGTATACAGATTATCACTTTCCTGAAGAACAGCTTCCACTTTAATATCAGGGTTCTTTTTTTCATACCGTTTTACCATCTCTTCCATATACGCCTTATATCCCGGCACTTCTTGTTCTCCCCAATACCAAACGCTCAAAGTTGTTTTCCCTGTACCTTTCGCATCGTCGCTCTTTCCACATCCAAAAAGCAAAGATACGACCAACGCCGCAATCAACACCACAGAAATCTTTTTCATACTTTTCTCCTTTCTTTTATTTAAGTACATTTATTAATTTAATTAAATAATATCATAAAATATATATTTGTCAATATTTATCTGAATATTTATGTATTATTTTATGTTTTTCTGTTTTGCATTGTTTTGTACTGTTTTTTTCTGATTAATTCCGGGTGGAGGATTCAAAAGATAGTATAGCTATATCATAAGCAAGATTCCTATTTTGAAAACCATATACAAAAAACTATCCCCCTTACTATCATTTTCTAAATAGTAAGGGGGATTGCAGTCATTCTGAATATGGATTTTCTTTTATTTTTGCATTACTGACCGTCAGAAAAAGCTTCATCTATCGCTTTTCCGATATCATTACGCTTATATTTGTTTTTAAACTGTACCCATTCTGTCGCTGCGTAGGCATTTTTTCTTGCTTCTTTCAGATTAGCGCCTTTTGCAGTTACACCAAGCACACGGCCTCCGTTTGTCACGATGTTTCCGTCCTCAAATTTTGTTCCTGCATGGAAACAGTAATACCCTTCATGTTTACTGAATTCTTCAAGACCTGTGATAGGATAGCCTTTTTCGTACTGAACCGGATAGCCTTCAGATGCAAGCACAACGCACACGGCCGCATTATCTTCAAACTGAAGATCGATCTGATCCAGAGTTCCGTCCACACATGCTTCAACAACGTCCAAAATATCATTTTTCATACGCGGAAGCACAACCTGAGCCTCCGGATCTCCGAAGCGGGCGTTGTACTCCAACACTTTCGGTCCTTCTTCTGTAAGCATCAGACCGAAGAAAATAACGCCTTTAAACGGGCGGCCCTCTGCAGCCATAGCATCTACCGTTCTCTGGTAAATATATTTTTCACAAAATTCTTCTACTTCTTTTGTATAGAACGGACTTGGTGAAAATGTTCCCATTCCGCCTGTATTCAGCCCTGTATCACCGTCACCGGCACGTTTGTGATCCTGCGCGCTTGTCATCGTTTTGATCGTCTTTCCGTCTACAAATGAAAGAACAGATACTTCGCGACCTGTCATGAACTCTTCAATGACCATCTCGTTTCCGGCTGTGCCGAATTTTTTGTCAAGCATGATCGTCTTTACGCCTTCTTTTGCCTCTTCAAAATTCTGACAGATCAGCACTCCTTTACCAAGTGCAAGTCCGTCTGCCTTCAATACGATAGGGAACTTTGCATTCTCAAGATAGGCGATTGCTTCCTTTGGATCTGTAAAATTCTCATATCCTGCCGTAGGAATATCGTATTTTTTCATAAGATCTTTTGAAAACGCTTTTGATCCTTCCAAAATAGCGGCGTTTTTCTTTGGACCGAACGTACGGATTCCCGCATCTTCCAATACGTCCACAAGACCTCCGACAAGCGGATCATCCATTCCGACGATGCAAAGATCGATCTCTTTTTCTTTGGCAAATTCTGCCAGTTTTTCAAATTCCATTGCTCCGATGTCCACGCACTCTGCGTATTCTGCAATTCCCGCGTTTCCGGGCGCGCAGTATATCTTATCTGCTCTGGGACTTTTTGCCACACTTGCCGCAATGGCATGTTCTCTTCCGCCGCTTCCGACGATCAATATTTTCATGATAGATTCCTCCTGTCTGTACAAACCGTTTTACGTTCCGAAATGACCGCCCGGTTTTTTCGTCCCGGCGGTCATTTTTTAATGCTTCGACATTCTATAAATTTTTTATAAAAGCATGTCCGTTTTCAACATGCACTTTTCCGTTCGCGATCAAATGGATCGCTTCCGGAAGGATTTTCCACTCTGCCTGCTCCATCACTCTTCTTTGAAGCATCTCCGGTGTGTCATCCTGCTCAACTTCTACTGCTTTCTGCAGGATGATCGGCCCTGTATCGGTTCCTTCATCTACAAAATGAACGGTCGCGCCGACTACTTTAACACCTCTTGCAAGCGCTGCTTCATGCACTTTTAATCCATAATATCCTTTCCCGCAAAACGCCGGAATCAACGACGGGTGAATATTAATCATCCGGTTTCTGTAAGCTGCGATCATTTCCGGAGGGATAACAACAAGAAATCCTGCCAAAACGATCAGATCCGGTTCGTACTCGTTGACGGCTTCCAAAAGTTTTTCATTAAACACATCCCTGGATTCATAATCTTTCGGCGAGATACATTTTGCCGGGATGTGATTCTCTCTCGCCCGCTCAAGCGCATATGCATTCTTGTTATTGCTGATAACTCCGACGATCTTTGTATTCCTGATGACGCCGCCTTTTACGCCGTCAATGATCGCCTGCAGATTCGTACCTCCTCCGGATACGAGCACAACGACCTTTAGCATAAGTCTACTCCTTTTTCTCCCGCTTCGATGCGGCCGACTACATACGGCGCATCTCCTGCCGCTTTGATCGCTTCCAGAGTTTTCTCCACATCTGCCGGATCAACGGCAACGATCATTCCAAGTCCCATGTTAAACGTATTGTACATCATCTGCTCTTCGATATCGCCTTCTTTTGCAAGCATCTTGAAGATCGGCGGGATCGGATAACTGTCTTTTTCGATCACCGCTCGAGTACCGTCGATCAGCATACGCGGAACATTCTCATAGAAACCGCCGCCTGTAATATGGCTGCATGCTTTCACCGTTATTCCCGCTTCTTTAATACTCTTAAGCGCTTTCACATAAATTCTTGTCGGAGCGAGAAGCGCCTCTCCGAGAGTACATCCCAATTCATCGTAATATGTATCAAGAGATTCTTTTGTAATATCAAATACTTTTCTTACAAGTGAAAATCCGTTGCTGTGAACTCCCGTAGACGCCATTCCGATCAAAACGTCTCCGGCAGACAGATTTTCTCCTGTGATCATATCTTTTTTATCGCATACTCCTACCGCAAATCCGGCAAGATCGTACTCGTCTTCTGCCATAAGTCCCGGATGTTCCGCCGTTTCGCCTCCGATCAGCGCCGCTCCCGACTGAAGACATCCTTCTGCCACTCCGCTTACGATTGATGCGATCTTCTCAGGCTCATTCTTGCCGCATGCAATATAATCAAGGAAAAACAGTGGTTCTCCTCCCGCACAGGCAATATCATTCACACACATTGCCACAGCATCGATTCCGATCGTGTCATGCTTATCAAGCACCATCGACAGCTTCACTTTCGTTCCGCAGCCGTCTGTTCCCGACAGCAGTACCGGCTCTTCCATTTCTTTGATCTTATCAAGAGAAAATGCTCCCGAAAATCCTCCGAGTCCTCCGAGCACTTCCGGACGCATCGTCTTTTTCACATGCTCTTTCATAAGTTCTACTGATCTGTAACCGGCCTCTATGTCAACTCCTGCTTTCTTATAATCCATACCACTTTCTCCTTTACTTTAAATACTCCTCATATCCGACCTCGGCAAGACGATCGGCTTTCGCCTGAACGGTATCTTTCATCTCTGCCGAATAGTCTTTTAACTTTTTTAATACCTCTTCATCTGATACAGCGAGGATTTTTGCCGCAAGAATCGCAGCGTTCATTCCACCGTCAATCGCAACAGTCGCAACCGGAATTCCCGGCGGCATCTGAACGATCGAGTAAAGAGCGTCCATACCATCCAGATTCTTTCCTGACATCGGCACTCCGATCACCGGCATCGGGAACAGCGCCGCACACATTCCCGGAAGATGTGCAGCCATTCCGGCTCCTGCGATGATTACTTTAATCCCTTTTCCTTCCGCAGCTTTTGCCCACTCAAAAAATACATCCGGCATACGATGTGCGGAAATGATCGTCATTTCATAATCAATTCCGAATTTTTCCAACATTGACGCAGCTTTGCTCATCACTTTCAGGTCAGAGTCACTGCCCATTACGATTCCTACTTTTGGCACGTTATTTCCTCCTTAAAATCTCAAATCAATTTTCGAGTTGTTTTAATGGTTCATTTAAAATCTCAGTTCCCGGAAGCACAAATCTTCCGTCTTTAATTAGTATAATGTGTTTCCCGTCTTTTGTCACTACACTTATTTCTTCTAACTCTTCATAAGGTACGGTTATATCTGTATGACATTGAAAGTATGCCGCAGACGGATCTTCTTTTCTTTTCAGCGAACAAGAATTATCCTTTGCAACGATTTCTTTTCCGTTCGGATTATATACACGGACGTCTTCGCTCCATGAATAGCATGTGTCGCCCACTGCAAAATGAGGTCCTGTTTTCTCTGCGATCAAAATCGGCATCTTATCTTCGATCCCGTATTTTTTTCCCGCGGCATAAGCAGTCGTATTTGTTCCGATCGCGAATTCGCCAAGCGGAAGAGTATCATGATTTTTCAAAACATTATCAAAAATATATCGTCTGCCTTCTTCCTCGTCTTTAAAATTGCCGCATCTATAATCAACGATCTTTCCGTCTTTAAATTTCAATTCAAGGTCTTTATACTGCAAACCGTCAAGATACACCCGGCTGACATGCAAAACTCCGTTCGTTCCTTCCAGCACCGGTGATGTAAACACCTCGCCTACCGGAATATTTACATCTGCCACACAGTTTTCAAAAATCGTCTCTTTCCGAGCATCTTTTAACGACCAAAGCCGAATCTCCATATCCGTCCGGTTCTCTCCCTTTCCGATCACACGGACTTTTTCTCCCTGATCGAGCGCATCGATCATCGTCTGTTGAACTTTCTCATATAATTTTGCATCTAACGTATTAATTCGTATTACTTCATCGAAAATTTCTTCATATTTCGGACCGATCTCCGGCACAGGATATGCAATGATCGTAAAACTTCTCTCTTCTCCTTTGATATATTCATTTGTGATCTGACCGGATCTGCTGTCGTATTGAAGCGCAAGCTCCCTTTGCTCTTCACAGTAAGCCGGAGCTTCCGGTACTGCTTTCGGTGAAAACGGCTTTTCTCCGAATGTTTCCATCACGGCAGGTCCTGCGAACTGCGCTGCCTGTTCTTTATTTTGTTCATAAACAGTATGCATCACTTCCAGACGCCGTTCAATATAGCGTTTATCCATAAATAACGCCTGATCTTGTCTGTGATCGTACTCATACTGCCAGTTTGCCACAGCGCCGAAATATCCGATTTTGTGATGCTCTCTTTTCGTGATCACACCCGACGCCGCCCTGTATATTACAGGTTTTAACCCCATAGCGCGAAAATTTGCGATCGCCGCTCTTATGACCCGTTCAAATCCGAGGCTGTAACGAATATTTACGACTGATTTTTTGGACAGATCTTTTCCTGTATTGATAAATCCGATCCGATATCCTTCCGTGTAAACGTCCGCCATCTTTTGAATCGTCTCTTCGGGAAGCGACCTGAGACGGCGCGCAGTTCCCAGCTCATTTTCTGTAATATATTCTCCGAAACGATACAAATACCTGTCGCTGCTCAAATCTGCATTTTCGATAATATCTGCCGCAAACGAATACGACGGATCGATCTGTTCTTTAATCCGATCTGCCAAAAATACGTCGCAATAATCGCTTGCATACCAATACACGATATCTCTTACTCTTCGTATTTCCGGTTCAGCGCCATCCACCCGGCAATTTTCAAAATACGTATATACCTCGATAAACAATTCATACAAAATCGTCAGATAATCAAGTCTGCCTTCAAACGCATAAGGGATGCCGGAGCGCATTTCCACATAGAGAAAACTCAAAAGCCTTCCCATCTCCGGCTCAAACCAGCTGCATGCATATTTCGGATTTGCATAGCTTTTTTCGTAAGCATCCCCGACAATATCACTATAAAGGATTTCGTTGATCTGTCTCATGTCTTCTTCATTATATTGATCCCATTTTCCGCTTTCCACCTGAATCCGCACATTTTCCACTTCAAGCAAAAACAGGGCAACCAATCTGAAATACGCGATATAAGAATCTTCCACAGATTCCTCAAAAGGCAGCGTGCGAAGACGTTCTACCGACAACGCATGCCGTTCCCTATATGAATCGTTGTTGTATTTTTCTGACACTTCCTGCATTTTCCTTTCCCTCCCGCTCATCTGTTTACTTTTCTTTATTATTTATCTTTTTTCACTACTTTTTATCTTTTGCTTACTAATTCAAACCTCTGATAAATACCGCAAAAAATGAAATAATCGCCGCCGCATTCATGACAATACCGATCTTACACGTCAGATAACTGCGTTCTCTCTCCCGAAATCCTATAATTGCCGAATAAATTCCGTATCCTGCCAGTATCAAAGAAATAATCGTAATACCTCCTATGATCCCGGGGGCTTCTCCTCTTCGGACAAACGCGTATGCTATACATCCCGCCAACACTGCGGCCGAACCTAATCCGAACAGACACGAAAGATTTCCGTTGCCCGCCTGTTTTTGCTTTGGCTTTTTATGTTTCACCCCGCTTTTTTTCCGGTTTTCCTCCCGTTTCAAAGCAGTTTCTTTTTTCTTATCTTCTGCCTTTTTTTCCTTTCCGAACATAACGTTTTCTCCTTATCCGACTGCATACCACAAACAAAATATATCCTAAAACTCCGCCGATTGTATTTAATAAAATATCATCGACATCAAAACTTCCTACTCTCGTAAAAAGTTGTATTGTTTCCACGCCCAGACTCAGCGCCATACTGAAAAATAATATTTTAAAAAATCCCATGGACTTTCCCGCCATGGAAATAAAGAAACCATAAGGAACAAAGATCATAATATTCCCGAGAAGGTTCGCAAGCACCGTAAACATGCCAAGCTGTTCTCTATAAGTAAGAAAACGTCTGATTTCTTTAAATAATTCAAGATTATATCTATACTCTTCCGTCACTTCCGTTCTTCCGTACCATTCCGCAAGAAACAGAAAATAAATCAAAAAAACAATATATAGTAAAAACAGGATTTTCCCAAATATCCTATAAATCCGCTCTTTTTTTATACTCAAAAATAACTCTCCTCACACAAGGAACTCTCCCTATCAGTAATTTTTTCAAATCACCGGAAGCGCTAAAAAAGCGCGCTCCGGGACTATACACGGCCGCAAAGTCTCAGGCAAACCCAGACTTCGTTCCGCCGCCGTTGCAAAAAGGGACTGCCTGTATTCCGGCTTAGTCCCTTATTTTTCTTTCTGTTTATTTATCTCTCTTTCATCCGTGTCCTTTCACAGTTTCCCTGAAAGCTGTCAAGCTGCTTAAAATGTAATCTCTTTTTTATGTTTGAGTAATTTTGCTCCGTTCACGATTGCAAGTATTCCTGTTGCCACTCCGACAACGAGAACGATAATCCCAAGTGTAATGCTACTTGCACCACTGTTTTTCATTGTAAGATATGCCTTTTCCATAAAGCGCCTCCCCGTTTTATTTTACTCCATATGTTTCATAGTATGTATCGATCGCAGCCTTTAATGTATCGTCGATCACAACTTTTCCGTTATACGGCTTGTTGTACAAGTGTTCCACGACTTCTTCCATCGTCACGATCGCGGCCGTATCGAAACCATACAGATCTTTCACCTCGTCAAGGGCGCATTTTTCTCCCCCTTTTCCGACCTCCATACGATTAAGAGATACGATTAATCCGACGATCTCCACATCAGCGGCCTGCTTTACTTTCGGAACGGTCTCTTCCATCGACTTTCCTGACGTCGTTACATCTTCGATCATGATAACTCGATCGCCGTCTTTAAATTTACTTCCGAGGAAGCTTCCTTTGTCTGCTCCGTGATCTTTCTCTTCTTTTCTGTCCGAGCAGTATCGTACTTCTTTTCCATACAACTCACTGTAAGCGATCGCAGTTACAACCGCAAGAGGAATCCCCTTATAAGCAGGTCCGAACAACACATCAAAATCATCTCCGTATGTGTCATGGATCGCTTTCGCATAATATTCGCCGAGCTTTTTAAGCTGCGAACCTGTCACATATCCGCCTGCATTCATAAAAAACGGAGATTTCCTTCCGCTTTTCAATGTGAATTCTCCAAATTTCAGCACATCGCTGTCCACCATAAACTCAATAAATTCCTGCTTATAACTTTCCATCTTTCTTAAAACCTCCGTATTTACGGGCTTTTCTCGCCCTTACTTTCTATGTTTCATCCCCTGCTACACCATTTTTACACCACTTCATGCTCAACTACACCTTCTCTTAAACTTCTCCGTTTCCAAAAACAGCGTATCCTCTGTTACGTGGCAGTACAAACCCATTGTCATTTGTAATGTACCATGTCCCAGAAGTTTCTGCAATATTTTGGGGTTCATGCCATATTCGATTGCTCTTGTAGCAAAAGTATGCCGAAGTGTGTGCAATGTAAAGGGGGCAAAATCGGGAAAAAACTATTAAACCTTCTCAATTTTATCATATATTTCCTGTTATTTCAATTAAGGAACTTCCTTAAAAATGTACGAAAAACTGTCAAATAGTCCTTTTCTTACTCTACAATCGTACTAATGATACTTAGTATTGTTGTAACGATTTTGATAGCGTATATAAATCAATCAAAAAAGTAACCGCCCCTCGCCCAAGGAATGCGGTTACTCTTTTGAGTAATTAGATAATTTGGACTAACCAACTATCAATAGTGTCTTTTTTTTATTATTATTTTTCGTAAATTTTATATCTAATTTTTGATTATCCGTATAAACACTATACTTTCAAATATTTTGAAGTATAGAAAAGCACTCATTTTACCACGAATTTACCATAATTAAACGAGCCTTGATATGACTATAAATAACACTAAAAAGACCTCACACCTAAACGGTGTCTTTTTTAAAAGCAGTCAATCATAAGACCAACTGCTTTGTAAATATAGATATTAAATTGTTAAGCTGAGATTTTACTTAGATTTATCTTTCACTGGTTTGCTATTTTCATCATTTTCTCCTTCAAGCCATGCCATTATGCCAAAGTTACAAAATGGATAAATTATTACTTCTTTATAAACTTCTTGCTCACAACGAGGGCAGATGACATATTCTTCACCTTTTACATTTTTTAATTACCGAAATTCCCTTTTTTATTTGCAAATTACATGTCTTATAGCTTACCATGTTTTTCGTATCTTGCGACTCTTGATATTTTGTTATCCTCATCTACAAATACTACTTTAGGTGGATTTTTCTTTACCTCTTCTGGAGTCATCTGTGCATAGCACATTATGATTATCTTATCACCTGTCTGAACACATCTTGCAGCAGCTCCATTGAGACATATCATTCCGCTGCCTCTTTCTCCTGCAATTGTGTATGTCTCAAATCTGTTCCCATTATTTATATCTACGATACTTACCTTTTCATACTCCAAAATTCCGGCACTGTCAAGTAAGTCTTCGTCTACAGTGATGCTTCCTACATAATCAAGTTCTGCTTGAACTACTGTAGCTCTGTGTATCTTCCCCTTTAACATTTCAAATGTCATATTTAACCCCCGTTTAACCTTCGTAAATAAAGTTGTCAATCAATCTGGTTTTGCCGATATAAACTGCCATGGCAACTAGTACTGGTGCTGTCATCTCCTTGACCGGTTTAACTGAAACAGCGTCTACAGCCTGAACATAATCTATTTTCGCCATAGGCTCAGTTTCAATAAGCTTAATCATTTCTGATACAATTTTATCTGTATCTTTTTCTCCTGCTTTTGCCATATCTTCTCCGAGCTTAACTGCTTTGCTTAAAATTAGTGCCGCCTTTCTCTCATCTTTGCTTAGATATGTATTTCTTGAACTCTTTGCAAGACCATCCTCTTCTCTAACTATAGGGCAGCCCACAATTTCGATATCAAAGTTCAAATCTCTAACCATTCTTTTTATAATCGCAAGCTGCTGTGCATCCTTTTGACCAAAGTAAGCTCTGTCGGGATTTACAATATTAAAAAGTTTAGATACTACTGTGCCTACACCCCTGAAATGTATTGGTCGTGATTTTCCACAAAGTTCCTCTGAAAGACTTTCTATGTTTACATATGTTGAAAAATCGTCAAAATACATATTTTCCGGCTCAGGATTAAATATTAAATTAGCACCTGCCTCCTCACATAGCATAGTATCCCTTTCCAAATCCCTCGGATAGCTTTCCAAATCTTCCCCTACTCCAAATTGAGTCGGATTTACAAAATCACTGACAACAACTCTATCGTTTTCTGAAACAGCCCTTGTAATTAAACTCTTATGTCCTTCGTGCAAAAATCCCATAGTAGGAACAAGACCTACTGTAAGACCTTCTTTCTTCCATTCTTTGACTATAACTCTCACTTCATCTACGGTTTTTACTATTTTCATCGTTCTATCTCCTAATATAACTTGTTAATTACATCTTCTGAAATTTTAAATGTGTGTTCAGGTGCTGGAAAGCTTCCCTGTTTAGTTTCTTCTATATATGCAGCAAAGGCTTCTTTCATTACATCTCCTACCTTTGCGAATTGTTTTACGAATTTAGGTGTAAAGTCAGAGACCATTCCAAGCATGTCCTGATAAACGAGAATCTGTCCATCGCAGCCAGATCCTGCACCTATTCCTATTGTAGGAATATTAATGCTTTCAGAAATAATTTCCGCTAATTTTGCAGGTACGCATTCCAAAACAATCGCAAATGCTCCTGCTTCTTCAACAGCTTTTGCCTCTTCAATGAGTTTCTTTGCTCCCTCTTCACTTTTTCCCTGAACTTTAAAGCCTCCAAAAACGTTCACTGACTGAGGTGTAAGTCCAATATGTGCCATAACAGGAATTGAAGCAGCTGTAATAGCTTTAATCTGTGGACAAACAGAGGCTCCACCTTCTAGCTTTACTGCTTGACATCTTCCTTCTTTCATAAGTCTTCCTGCGTTATACATGGCCTCTTCAACTGAAACTTGATATGACATAAACGGCATATCTCCAACTACTAAGGCATCTTTGGCACCTCTTGTAACTGCTCTTGTATGGTGAATCATATCTTCCATTGTTACCGGCAAAGTATTTTCGTATCCGAGCATAACCATGCCAAGAGAATCTCCAACGAGAATACCGTTAATACCTGACTGATCCATCAATTTAGCTGTCGAATAGTCATAGGCTGTCAGCATTGTAATCTTATCGCCCTTAACCTTCTGTTCTTTAAAAGTGGATACTGTGTTTTTCATTTTTAATTACCTCCGTCATCTTCAAATAGTCACTGTCTAAATGTTTTTCCTGTGCAATACTGAGAAGCTTTTCTGAAAGCAAAAGATATATCATCTCATATCCCACCTTTTCCTCAGACTCGTTTATCCATGCTGCCTTAATAGCTTCAATGTGTTTTGTGATAGTCGACAAATCATTTCGCTCAACAGGACCTGTGAGGGCAGCCGCAACTCCTTTTTCTGCCAATGTGTCGGCATTTCCAGTAAACAAAGGCACTAAGGCTTTCTTTGCATCTTTTTTATCAAAGCCGCATTTTACAAGCATTTCAGCCCCCACTTGAAAAAGTCCGTTTACGAGATTGCTTACAACTACTGCACCGCAGTGGTAAAGAGATTTATTTTCCGCTCCCATTGCGATTACCTTATTTCCTGCTCGCTCAAAGATACTCTTAATCTCATCTAGATTCTCTGCCGAACCCTCCACAGTAAAATAAGCCTTATTCAAGTGTTTCCATGATTCGCACTTATCACTTATTGCATATAGGGGATGTACCGAATAGATATTTGCACCGAGGTTTTCACCATCAAAAAAAACGGTTGATGAAATCGAACCGCTGCAATGACAAATATTTTTATTTTTAATATCCAGATTCTTCATATAATCCCATACTTTGCTTATCTGTCCATCAGGCACAGTAATAAACAGGGTATCACTGTCACTTAAGATATCCTCTATACTCTTATATAGTTTTGTGTTAGTAAAATCTGCTGCTGATTTAGCTGATTCCGGTGATTTGCTGAAGTAACCCGTAATCTCTACGCCGTTTTCCTTCAGGTATTTTCCAAGGGAAAATCCTACTTTCCCCGCTCCGATAAATCCTGCTCTCATATCGATCACTCCTTTCTGGGAAGTGACAATCATGAAAATCTGCATGGATGAGGTCTCGTTCAAACTGATATAATCCTCATGGTTTAAAAATAAAAAATATGTGGTATAGTTTCTGTTCGAATACTATCTACCCATTACTATAGCACCTATTTAAGTGATTGTACAGAGAAAAAAATAAGGCACCACTCTAACTAATTTATCATTAAAGTGATGCTAATATAAATCGTGTTATTTAGCTTTTCTGTATTTAATCATTTTCACAATCTGAATTATCAAAGTCGGGATAAAAATATAAAGCATGACAAAACACTTCTTCATTTTTCGCTTGATTACCCACCACAGAAAAGAAAGAACCCTGTAAAGAGCCTTACCACCATTGGTGGTGCTTTGCACTCTTGATTGGGCTTTTTGTTTGCTGTATCTTTCATGCAAGAGGAAAATTAAAGTCCTCTATTCCATTTCTCTTTTAGATAATCTTCATAGTCCGTTTCATTAAAATCTAATTGTGGCGAAGTGTTGGGAATGTTGTTTCTGTTGTCTATATCTGCAAGCTGACGGAATATCCAATCATCATAAGGGTCGTGATATTTATACTCTTTGGGCTGTTCTCTGTATCGGTCTAACCCTCGCATTTCCTTATGTACTTTCATCATGCGTTCCAATTTCTGACGCTGTATCAACTGCTTGATTTCCATAAGTTCTTCCAACTCTACTACCTCACTAGAAAGATAATTGCTAATGTATCTAATCAATGTAGTTTCCATGTAAAATCTACATTCTTTTTCGTCATTGAAAAATTCATTTTCAGACAAATAATCTAAGGAAACATTAAAATCCTGTTCTCGTTTGATAACGTCCATGATATATGGCTCGGTGTGGTCAATATATTTCCATTCCCCCGACAATAATTCATTCGGTGTTACTCCCAGCACGTCCATTATCTTTTCCAATGTATCAAAGGTAGGATAATTCACACCTCGTTCAATCTTGGAAAGGCTCTGCATATTGATACCGATTTTATTGGCAAGTTCCTGTTGTTTCATTCCCCTGTGTTTTCTTATGATTTGTATGTTTTCTCCTAAGAAACTGATTTTCTTTTCATAATACTCCATAACTTAGTATAACCGCTCCTTTCGTTGCTTTTATTGTCATTTATAAGCATATCATACTTAATATATATCGAAAAGTCAATCGAAACTTCTTGACAAGTAATTCTAGTGGCGTTATTATCTTATCAGACAGAGTGATTAAGCACGCTAGGGTCAATCACACACTTGAGTAAGCATATATAAGAGATGTTTTCACTTTGATAGCATGAATGAGCATGGACTATCAGACTAAAAATAGGGTTTCTGACTGGGGCTGTTTCGTTTAGCCACGAGCCTCTC